>OLNS01001024.1_pt1 | contig 23091 bp, 18 predicted proteins | sample 1673031 | NCBI WGS metagenome assembly OLNS01 (sample SAMEA3136748, study PRJEB25190) | human gut metagenome | biome: human gut; feature: human-associated habitat; material: faeces | place: Austria | collected 2013
GTTCAGGTCCAGCGCATCGGTGCGGCAAATGCTGGCAAACTGCAGGGGGGAACTGGTCCAGAACCTCGGTTTGGTTGCGGAACATCATGTGCAGGTGCTTGCTGACCAAAAAGCTCGCTTCGATGGGGTCGCGACCGGCGATAGCGCGGCGAATCTGCTTGTGCTCGTTCACGATGTCCTGATTGTCGAGAACCTGCGTGGCAGCGCGCAGCCAGCGGAAGCGCTCCAGGTCGGCATTGGTCTCTTCGAGCCACGACCACACGGTGCTGCGACATGCGATGCTAAAAATCATGTGATGCATGAGGTTGTCGCTCAAAAAGAAGCCGATGCGATCCTCATCGGCCATGGCCTTTTCCTGCAGCGCGATGGCGCGGTCGAGCTGCTCGATGCCTGCCGAGGTGGCGCGCGCACAGCACTCCACGATCACCTGCTTTTCCAGATGCTCGCGGATGTAACAGGCACTCTCGGCAAGGGTGAGGTTGATGGGTGAGACGTAGGTGCCACTCTGGGGCACGGTGCGCACCAGGCCTTCCTGCGCCAAGCGAACCAAAGCCTCGCGCACGGGCGTGCGACCCATATCCAGGTCATCGCAAAGTTGCTTGACGCCCAGCTTTTCGCCCGGCTTGTAGTCCAGGTAGACGATTTTGCGTCGAATGGTGTGGTAGGACTGGTCCTGTAGGCTCGTTTCCTGCTCGCCGACGTGCATCGATTCTTCCATAGCGCCTCGCAACTGTTCTATCAAACTCATATGTCAGTTGTTAATTATGCCGCGAATCAGCTCTCCGCGGTGGGTAATTCGGCTGTTGCCTGAGAACTATTGCGGCATCTTAGTCTGTGTTTGCGCAAGCCTGCGCTCAATGTTGCCGTATCATAAGCCGTCGCAAACGTGAAATAGAAAGAAGGAATCCCATATGCAACTGGCAAATATCGTACGCGAGCGCTGGAAAGGCGTCTTGTTCTGCCTGATCATCGCCATTCCTGCGACGTTGCTCGGCAAACAGGTTGAGGTGGTCGGCGGGCCGGTGTTTGCCATCCTCTTTGGCATGGTCCTGGCGCTCGTCTTTCCCAAGAATCGTCGCGAACAGCTCGCCGCCGGCGTTACCTATACGTCCAAAAAAGTCTTGCAGTACGCGGTTATCCTGCTTGGCTTTGGCATGAACCTCTCCCAGATTCTGTCCAAGGGCGCCCAGTCGCTGCCCATTATCGTGGCGACAATCTCGACCTCGCTTGTCATCGCCTTTGTGCTCTGCCGCGTTATGAACGTACCGGGCAAGATCGCGACGCTTGTGGGTGTGGGTTCGTCGATTTGCGGCGGTTCTGCCATCGCCGCGACCGCACCCGTCATCGATGCCGACGATCGCGAGATTGCCCAGGCTATTTCGGTCATCTTCCTGTTTAACGTTATCGCGGCGCTCGTGTTTCCGATGCTCGGCGGCATGCTCGGGCTGACCAATGAGGGCTTTGGCCTGTTTGCCGGTACCGCCATCAACGACACCTCGTCGGTAACGGCTGCGGCGAGCGCCTGGGACAGCATGCATCCCGGCGCAAATGTGCTCGAGAGCGCCACGGTGGTCAAGCTCACCAGGACGCTGGCCATTATTCCCATCACGTTGGTCCTCGCATGCTGGCAGATGCATCTGGCACGCAAGGCCGGCGGCGACGCTAAGAGCACGTTCTCGCTTAAACGCGCGTTTCCCATGTTTGTGCTGTTCTTTGTTCTGGCGAGCGTGATCACCACGGTGCTTCAGCTTCCCGCGTCTTTTACGGCGCCCATCAAGGAGCTGTCGAAGTTCTTTATCGTGATGGCCATGGCGGCTATTGGCTTTAATACCGATATCGTCGAGCTGGTCAAAAAGGGCGGAAAGCCCATTGCATTGGGCTTTTGCTGCTGGATTGGCATTGCGTGCATGAGCTTGGGAATGCAGCACGTGCTGGGAATCTGGTAGAGAAGTAGCTTATTTGCGTGCTGTGTGCTGGCGAGCGCATCCTCGCGGTGGAGCGATAGGAGCTCTTGCGGGTATGGCTTGTCCGCAGGTTTATAAGTCCCGAAGAGCTCTTATCGCCCCGCCAGGATGGCGATGCGGGGCAACACCTATACTCGCAGGACGGCGCTTTCTGCCCTATAGTGTTTGGTGAGCAATATCGTTCAATTTTGAAACACTCGGTCGTGCGACCGGCGGCGGCTGCATGTCGCCGCGGACAGGGGCAAATCATGGATAGCGATGCCAAGCTGAACATCTTGACCGAGGCCCTAGCTGCTGCCGGGGCCTCGGCATTGACAATCGATGCGCGTGGGGACGTCGCGATCTCGACCATGAATGACGCGGCGCTTGAGCGGGATGTGGCGGCTTTTGTCGCTGAGCGTCTCGACCGTATAGGAGACGGCGCGCGTCTGGTTATGGGGCGTGAGGGTACGCGCCTGAGCCTGACCGTTCGCCCCACCGACAAAGGGGGCGGGGGGCTTTGGGTCGTCGTGGTCCGCGAGGTGCGCGGTGCCGCGGCGCATGCGGGCATCGAGTGGCTCAACGCCGACGAAGTTGAGGTCCGCTACGAATCGAGCGCGTACGGCATCGTTGAGGGGGCGGCCTCGGTGGCTGCGCCGGTTGTAGAGAGTTACGCGCGCGGCGTGTCCCTTATGCTCGAGGGCGAGCTGGGAGCGGGTCAGGTCGAGATCGCCAAGCGCCTCTATCTGGACGGTCCTTTTGCCGATCAGCCCTTTGTTTCCGTCGCGCTCGATGAGCTCACCGAGCGCGGTTGGCGCCATGTGCTCAAAAGCGCCGAATCGCCGTTGTTCCAAATGGGGCTGACCCTTTGCATTGAGGGCTGGAACGCGGTTGGCCCCCAGCGCCTCCGCGAGCTGGTCTCCACGATGACCGACACCGCGTTGGCGACGCGCTGCCATGTGGTGCTGACGGCGAATGACATGCCGGGCGGCGGCGAAAGTGATCAAGCCGCCTTTGTGACCGAGCGCTTCGCCTGTGCGGTGAGCGTGGCGCCGGCAATCGCCGAGCAGGGAGCCGCGTCGACGAAGGTCGCGCGCTATTTGGAATATCTCGCTGATGCATTTGGGACGGCAGCGCCCACGCTGTCTGCCGCGGCGACGAAGACGCTCGATGCTTACCGCTGGCCGCGCAATTATCTGCAGCTCCGCGAGGTCTCGGAACGACTGTATATATTGGTGGGGGCGGGCACGGTGGACCGCGCTGTGGCGGAGGAAGTGCTCGCCCAAGAGGACGTGATTAAGACCGCAACCTTTGGCGTCCCGACGCTCGAAAGCGACCTGTATATCCTGCGACCGCTGGCCGATACCGAGCGAGATATCGCGCATCTGGTTGTAGATCATCTTCACGGCAACCGAACCCGTGCGGCGGAGGTGCTGGGCATAAGCCGTACAACGCTGTGGCGCTTGCTGAAGGACGATGACCGTTGAGCGAGGCGCCCGTGACCGCGCGCGACGCGTGTGCTACAGTCCAAAGCGTTATTGTTTCGATTTGGTTACGGCGTGCGAGGGCATATGGCTGAGACTTCAAAACCGAGCCGCAGAAGGCGGAGTGCCGCGCCGGTCAACCGACGCACGACATCGGTGACGTGGGGTAAACACGCCTCGGGGTTTGATGGCTCGTTCAAGCGCACTAAATACGGCTATCCTTCGGCAAGCGCCCGCTTGGCAATGCAGGCAGAGTCCTCGCTGTGGGGCCGCAAACGAGTGGTGGGCTCAAAGCTCAAGCACGACGGCACGCTTGGTTACATCAGTCGCGGGGCGGCTCGCCGCAGCGGGCTCAACCCGGCTGGTTGGCATCGTTATGTGCCGATCGTGGCCGTCGTTGCAGTGATCGTCATCGCACTCGCCGCGCTCGGCTACGCCGGCGGTGGCGCCAACTTGGACGCAGTGTTTAAATCGCCCGAGCTTGCGCATGCAGGCACAGAAGTTGTCGAGGGCGCTCAGACCCAGACGGGTGTCGCGCCCCAGCGCGGTATCGTTGCGGCGGCCTCCACCATCGCCGATGCGCAAAAGGACGAGGACGAACAAGGCGATGGCGCCGAAACGGCCCAGACGAACGAAACGACGACAACTCAAATATCAACATAGCTTGCCGGCAGAAGGGGACGTTCCTTTTCTGCCGGCAGTTTGGGACACTCCTGCGCTACTTGACGTATACCACGTTGTCGCGGCGGGGTTTGGGCTCGGGTAGCGTGTCCTCGGCGTAGCCAAGAATGCAGTTACCGACACCGCGCAGGCTGCCGTCGGCGGGCAGGCCCCAGCTGGCCAGCAGCTCCAGGCCCTCGGGCGAGTCAAAGACCTCATGCGCGCGGTGAATCCAGCACGAATCGACACCCAGTGCATAGGCGGCGTTGAGCAAGTTGCCCATGGCGAGCGAGCCGTCTTCCAGATGTGTGGGCACGCTGCGGTCAACCAGCACCACCACAACGGTCTTGGCGCCATAGAAGGGGTCGCTGTTGCTGCCCATGACCTGGGCGTTGAGCTGTGAGAGACGCTCGACGGTCGCGGGGTCGGTGACGGCGACAAACGTCACCGGCTGTCGTCCCATGCCGCTCGGTGCATATTGGCCGGCTTCGATAATACGTGCAAGCTTTTCGGCCTCGACGGGACGATCGCTGTAGTTGCGGCAGCTGCGACGGTGAATGAGTGCTTCGATAGTCTCCATGGTGTCTCCTTGCGGTGGCGTTGCAGATGCCTCGTTCATACCCGCCGGGCTTAAACGATAGACGGTCAATTGCCCGGCCAAAAGGATAGATTCCAATTGGGAAAGTAGGTTTGCATAAAAGTACCTTCAGAATGTGACAAACAAATGGGATGGTTAAACGTTTTATCCCGTCTACCCTGCGGTTTTTTACCACTTGCCTAAATGACGAACGCATAACCTCTGATAAAGGTTTTACTAAAGGAGTACCAACGTTTATCAATGCGCCGTGGTGGCGCCGGGCCAGGAGGTAACATCATGTTCCAGGCTGGAGATGTCGTCGAGACCGATTTCGAAGGATTTCTGAAGCTGCTGCGTTCCAAGACGCGCGCTTTCGTGTCGATCAACGATCACGAGTACTACATCACGCACACCGATGGCTATTGGCGTGTTCAGGATTGCGAGGCCCTCAACGACAAGGGCCACTTTACTGACTGTTCTGAGTTGGTCAACACGGTCTGCGAGGTCGTCGAGCTGCCGTGGATTGCCGGCAAGAGCCTGCATGACAGCTTCTCGGGCGCTACGGTCTATGAGGCCGTCGCCGCTTAACAGGCAATAAAACCCGATTTTCACGTGACCGCTGGCGCCGCCCCCGCGCCGGCGGTCTTTTTCTGCCGATAGGCCATAAAAATGCACGCATTTGCGGAGAGCCTGTTGACGATAGTCAAAACTCGGACTAATCTAGAGACACATAATTGGTCAAAAATCGGACAATTGAATGGTGGGATAGATGAATAGTGCGGTTACGCTGGTCGACTTCGATCGGTTGCTCAATGGACTCGACTATATCTATTCGGAGTTCTCGCGCGCCTGCGGCCTTTCGGACTGCGCCTATTGGATGCTCGTCGACACTAGCACGGCGGGCGGCAGTATTGCCGTAAGCCGTCTGACAAGCGAATGGTTCTACAGCAAGCAGACCATCAACTCGGCAATTAAAACCTTGACGGCGCGGGGCTTCGCAACGTTGGGGTTTGCCGAAGGCAGTCGTAAGAACAAGGTTGTGAGCCTGACCGAAGAGGGCAGGCGATTTGCCGAGCGTTATGCGCTGCCGGCACTCAAGGCCGAGCAGCGAGCCTTTGGCGCGCTTGAGCCATGTGAGCAGCGCGAGATTATGCGCTTGATCGGCAAATTCTCTCAGGTGCTCGGCGATGAGTGCGATGCCTTTAAGCAGCATATCGCTGCCGAGAGCCAAGCCGAGAATCAAGGTGAGGGGGAGTCGTGCGACTGTTAATGAGGTTTTTGAAGCCCTATCGAGGGCTTGTCGCAGTGACGCTGCTGGTGCTGCTGGTGGATAACGTCGGTACGCTGCTGGTTCCCACGATGCTGGCGAACATGGTCAACACCGGTATTACCACGGGCGATATCGACTACATTTTACGCAACGGCCTATACATGTTTATCGCGACCAGCATGGCTAGCGGCGGCACGGTGCTGGGCTGCTATCTTTCGGCGCGCCTGGCCGCCAACGTGGCTTGCGATATCCGCAATGCCGTGTACGACAAATCGCTCGAGCTCGCGGCCAGCGATTTTGAGCGCTTTGGCACCGGATCGATGATCACGCGCTCGCTCAACGACATCAACGTGATTCAGCAGGCGATTCTGCAGACGATTCAGCTGGTGCTGCCCGTGCCGTTTTTGGCTGTGGCGGGCATCATCTTCGCCTGGTTTATCGATCCCGCCATGGGCACGCTTCTGGGCGTAGTCGTTGCGATTGTGCTGGTGGCGGCGGTCTTTACGGTTGCCAACGCGGCGCCGATTTTTATGCGCCTACAGGGCTTTATCGACCGCATGAACGTGGTGCTGCGCGAGAATATTGTGGGCGTGCGCGTCATCCGTGCGTTTAACAAGGAGCGCCACGAGGAACGGCGTCTGGACGAGGTGTTTAGCGAATACGCCGCCAACGCCATCAAAGTCAACCACCTGTTTGTGGGCCTCGACAGCTCAAGCTTCTTTTTGATGAACATCGCCGAGGTGGCGGTGCTGTGGGTGGGCGGCAACCGCGTAGGCGCCCACGCCATGCAGATTGCGAGTATCTCGGCGGTGCTGGAGTATGCAATTCTGATCCTGTTCTTTGTGATGATGGCCCAGATGGTGGTGCTGACGCTTCCGCGTGCTGCCGCGTGCCTGAACCGTGCGCAGCAGGTGTTGGAGATTGAGCCGAGCATCGTCGATGGCGAGCGCACGCTGGATGACGGGGCGCGCGAGCCCCAAGACGAAGCCGATGCGGTGGCTGTGTTCGACCACATGTCGTTTCGCTTTGACGATGCCGACGAGGACACCCTGTGCGACCTGAGCTTTGCCTGCCGTCGCGGTCAGACGACTGCGATCGTTGGCTCGACAGGCTCGGGCAAATCGACGGTGGCAAAGCTTCTGCTGCGCTTCCACGATGCCACCAAGGGCTCCATTCGCCTGAATGGTGTGGACCTGCGCGAGCTTACGCAAGATGAAATCCGCGGGCGCATTGCCTATGTGCCGCAGAAGGCGTGGCTGTTCTCGGGCACGGTGGCGAGCAACCTTCGCTTTGGTAACGAAGGCGCGACCGAGGGCGACATGCTTCACGCGCTTGAGGTTGCCCAGAGCACCTTTGTACTCGACCAACCGCAGGGGCTCGATACCCCGGTTGCCCAGGGCGGTACGAACTTTTCGGGCGGCCAGCGCCAGCGCCTGGCCATTGCTCGCGCGCTCATGAAGCGCGCCGACCTGTATATCTTCGACGATAGTTTTTCGGCCCTGGACTTTAAGACCGATGCGGCCCTGCGCCATGCGCTGCAGGACGAGACGCGCGACGCCGCGGTGCTCATCATCGCGCAGCGCATCTCGACTATTTTGCATGCCGACCAGATCGTTGTGCTCAAGGACGGCGAGGTCGTGGGCTTGGGCACGCATGGCGAGCTTATGGAAACCTGCGAGGTGTACCGCGCCATCGCGGAATCGCAAATGAAGGGAGGTGAGTAGCATGACCGGGGAGCTCAAGAAGCAGGGCGGCGTTGATGACGCCGCTGCCGCGGGACTGGTCGAGGAAACGGCTGCCGCGTCGACCGAGCTGGATGACGCCGCCAAGCGCGAGGCTCGCCGCCAAGCGCTCTACGAGGAAAACGAACGTGCCGAGGACGAGCGCGCCCGCGCCGAGGCAGAGCGTATGCGCGACGTGGACGACGAAGACGAGGACGAGACGCCTCGGGATACCTGGGCGACGGTGCGCCGCCTGTGGAGTGAGGCTGCCGGCGACCATTGGCGCTTCTATATCGTGTTCGCGAGCATTGTGTTCTATGTCATCTTTAACACCGCCGCGCCGGCATATAGCGCCCGCGTGATCGATGAGCTGTGGGGCCACATTCAGGTGGCGTTTGCCAACGACACCACTTTCAGCATCACCTGGGAGAACTGCGGCAAGACCATTTTCGTCTACTTTATGATCTGGACTGCCGCTGCCTCGTTCTATGCGCTCCAGAGCTTTTTGATGTCGAGCGTCGCTGAGCGTCTCAATCTGCGTCTGCGCAACCGCATCGCGCAAAAGCTCAACCGTCTGCCGCTCGCCTATTTTGACGCGCATCGTCCCGGCGAGGTCGTCAGCCGCGCGACCAACGACCTGGACAAGATGTCCGAGAGCATGCAGCGCGGATTGCTGCAGCTGCTCGTGTCGATCGGCACGGTTGTTGGTGCTGTGAGCGTGATGTTCGTGTTCAGCGTGCAGCTTACGCTCGTCTTTCTGTTCTTTACGGCACTGTCGCTGCTGGTGACGAAGGTCGTCTCGCGCCGCACACACGATGTGACGGGCGAGCGCCAGGAGTGGGTGTCCAAGATTACGAGTGCGGTCGAGGAAGGCTATTCGGGCCGTCTGGTGATCCGCGCGTTTAACCGCGAACGCCAAAGTTCTGCCGAGGTGCACCAGGCCTCGGGCGAGCTGGCACGCGTGAGTGCCAAGGCCGACTTTATGATCAATGCCGTCGGCCCTGCGGTGCGCTTTATCGGCCGTTTGGCGCAGATCGTGATCGCGCTGGTGGGCTGCAGCATGCTGGTTGCCGGTCACATGACCGTCGGCGTGTTCCAGGCGTTCTTCCAGTTTATCTACGAGGCGTCCGAACCCATGACGCAGCTGTCGTTTACCTTCAACTCGCTGCAGAGCGCGTTGGCGAGTGCGGAGCGCGTGTTCGACCTGCTCGATGAGCCCGAGATGGAGGCCGATCCGCTGCCGGACGAGGCCGCCAAGCTGCCGGGTCGCGTTGAGGGTCGCGTCTCCTTTGAGCACGTGCGCTTTGGTTATTCGCCCGACAAGCCGCTTATGCACGACGTGTCGTTTACCGCCGAGCCGGGCCAGAAGATTGCCGTGGTGGGAACCACGGGCGCGGGCAAGACGACGCTCATCAACCTGCTCATGCGCTTCTACGAGATTGACGGCGGGCGTATTACGCTCGACGGCGTGGATACGAGCCGCATGGACCGCGGCGAGCTACGGCAGCAGTTTGGCATGGTGCTGCAGGACGCCTGGCTGTTCGATGGCACGATTGCCGAAAACATCGCCTACGGCTGTCCCGAGGCGACGCGTGAGGAGATCGTGGCGGCTGCGCGCGCCGCGCAGGTCGACTTCTTTGTGCGCACCATGCCGCAGGGCTACGACACGCGCGTGGCCAACGATGCCGAAAGCATCAGCCAGGGCCAGCGTCAGCTGCTGACCATCGCACGCGTGCTGCTCAATAACCCGGCGATTCTCATCCTGGACGAGGCGACCTCAAGCGTGGATACGCGTACCGAGCTTGCCATCGGTCGTGCCATGGACGCGCTCATGCGCGGGCGCACGAGCTTTGTGATCGCGCACCGCCTGTCGACGATCGTGGACGCCGACCTGATCTTGGTCATGGATCACGGCAACATTATCGAGCAGGGCACGCATAAGGAGCTGCTGGCTGCCGAGGGTGCCTACGCCGACCTCTATCTGAGTCAGTTCGCATAATGTGACAAAGGGACAGTCCTTCATGTCACATCAAAAAGAAAGGCGCGCCGGGGATGAATTCCCTGGCGCGCCTTCTTGCGTTGATGCCGATGTCGTTTTGTGCCGCTTGCGTTCCTAGCGCTCGTCCACGAGCTTGGCGACGAGGGCCTTGAGCTCGGCCACCTCTCGCTCGAGTTCTTTGACGCGGCGGGCATTCTCGGTGATGCCCTGGCGGTTGAGGGCGGACTGCTCGGCGGCGTCATCGGGCATGTACTCGCGATGCTGCTTGGCATCGAAGCTCTCCTCGAACACGCGGCAGCCGTTGCGCTTGATGATGCGTCCCGGCACGCCCACGACGGTGCAGTTGTCGGGCACGTCCTTAACGACGACCGAGTTGCCGCCGATCTTGACGTTGTTGCCGATGCGGATGTTGCCGAGCACCTTGGCGCCCGTGCCCACGGTGACGTTATCGCCGAGCGTTGGGTGGCGTTTGCCGGTCTCGTTGCCGGTACCGCCGAGCGTGACGCCCTGATAGAGCACGCAGTTGTCGCCCACAATGGTGGTCTCGCCGATGACGACGCCCATGGCGTGGTCGATAAAGAAGTGCTTGCCGATCTGCGCGGCGGGATGAATCTCGACGCCGGTGATGTGGCGGGTGATTTGCGAGAGCACACGGGCGAGCGAGCGATGACCGTGCTCCCACAGCCAGTGCTCGGGCACGTGATTCCACTTGGCGTGCAGGCCAGGATAGGAAAGGAAGATGACCAGACCGTTTTGCGCGGCGGGGTCCTGCGCTTGGACGGTCTTGATGTCCTCGCGAATGGTATTGATAAAGCTCACCGGCCGCCCTCCCTTAGCGCCATGGCAATGCGATTCAATAAAGTATAGCGATTCGCTAGGGATTAGGAAGGACAATCTTGGCGGCATTGCGCGACAGGTGTCAGTTATGCAAACTTGCTGGTAATGGAGTCATGCTTTTGTGGGGTTGCGCACGAGGGGGCACCGCAACCGTATACTGGTCAACTTGGACGTATCCGCGCCCACAACTGAGAGGTTTTACTTCATGGGTTTCATCAATTTTATCGCCGAGCTGCTTAAGGACCCGCGCACCGCGATCGCCAGCTGGATCGCCGCCGGCCCGCTTATGGCCTACGGCTGCGTATTCCTGATCATCTTTATCGAGACGGGCGTGGTGTTCTTCCCGTTCCTTCCCGGTGATTCGCTGCTGTTCGCCTCGGGTTTCTTTGCCCACAACGGCGGCTTTAACATCGTGGCGCTTCTGGCCACCGCATGGGCCGCTGCCATTTTGGGCGATCAGTGCAACTTTATGATCGGTCACTTCTTTGGCCGCAAGATCATCGCTTCGGGCAAGGTCAAGGCCATGACGCCCGAGCGCATCAAAAAGTCCGAGGACTTCTTGGACAAGTGGGGTCACCTGGCCATCTTCCTGGGTCGCTTCTTCCCGTTTATCCGCACCTTTGTGCCCTTTATCGCTGGAATGGGCGGCATGCACTGGCGCAACTTTGTCGTCTTTAACGTGCTGGGCGGCATTACCTGGTCGACGGTCTTTACGCTGCTGGGCTACTTCTTTGGCGGCATTCCCTTTGTGCAGGAGCACTTTGAGCTGCTGATTATCGGCATCGTTGCCGTGTCGATCATCCCGACCGTGGTCGGTCTGGTTAAGGCCAAGCTGGGTAAATAGAACGCCTAGCTCGAGCCAGCGCGCAGACCGTACAGTTGAGGCCCGTCACCGCTTACGGTGGCGGGCCTTTTTGCTTCGGTCAAATGAAAATACTTTACTTAGTTAAAGAAAAGCGTTTTATCAGACGCGCGTGCGGAGTACAATCTCGTGCATGCGAATCGACGTGCCATCGGCTTTGATGCCGTTTGCGTGTCCCGTCCGGCTCTACGCTCCGGGCGTGTGACGTTGCGACGCGGTCGGCCTCGGTCCTTGCGTGCGGGTTCGCGAGTTTGCAACTGTGTATGTAAGGAGCGGCATATGACTGTCGAGAAGAAGGATATCGATTGGGGTAGCCTCGGCTTTGGCTACATGAAGACCGATTACAGCTACGAGGCCCATTGGAAGGATGGCGAGTGGGACGAGGGCGGCCTGACCACCGACCACACCCTGCATGTCTCCGAGTGCGGCGGTATCTTCCATTACTGCCAGGAGGTCTTTGAGGGCCTGAAGGCCTACACCGCCGAGGACGGCAGCATCGTCTGCTTCCGTCCCGACATGAACGCCGAGCGTATGTACAACTCTGCCCAGCGCCTCGAGATGCCCCCGTTCCCCAAGGACAAGTTCGTTGAGGCCGTCAAGCAGGTCGTTTCTGCCAACGCCGCCTGGGTTCCGCCCTTCGGCTCCGGCGCGACCCTGTACGTGCGTCCGTTTATGATCGGCTCCGGTGACGTGATCGGCGTGGCTCCCGCTCCTGAGTACACGTTCCGCATTCTCGTGACCCCGGTCGGTCCGTACTTTAAGGGCGGCCTCAAGCCCGTCAAGCTGCGCGTTTCCGAGTACGACCGCGCAGCACCGCATGGCACCGGCAATATCAAGGCCGGCCTGAACTACGCCATGTCCCTCAAGCCCACGATGGAGGCCCATCGCGAGGGCTATGCCGAGAACCTGTATCTCGATTCCGAGTCCCGCACCTATGTCGAGGAGACCGGCGGCGCCAACGTCCTGTTCGTGAAGGAGGACGGCACGCTCGTCGTTCCGCAGTCGCACACCGACTCCATCCTGCCCTCTATCACCCGTCGTTCGCTTGTTCAGGTTGCTCAGGACCTGGGCATGACCGTTGACCAGCGTCCCGTCGAGTGGGCCGAGGTCAAGGCCGGCACCTTTGTGGAGTGCGGCCTGTGCGGCACCGCTGCCGTCATCTCCCCGGTTGGCGAGATCGACAACAAGGTTTACGGCGCCGACGAGACCGTGACCTTCCCGGCTGGCTACACCGAGATCGGCCCCGTGATGAAGAAGCTCCGCGAGACCCTGACGGGCATCCAGTCCGGTGCTGTCGAGGACAAGCACAACTGGGTTTACACCGTCGCGTAAGCTGTCTTAGCTGTCCGGCCCGAGGGCGACCTTCCTTTCCGGCGCGTCCTCGGACATGAAAGAACCTCCGCTGCGCACTACGTGCGGCGGGGGTTCTTTCGTCCTGCGGAGTGCGCCGGAAAGGAAGGTCGCGCTTTTGTTTTGGTTCGCGCCATGTGGGGGTGGTGGCGACGTGCATTTTTGCGAGTATTCTGCAATCGAAGGCCCCTGCATACCGACCTCGGGCAAAAAATCGGGAGTTCTCGATGTTTTCTACGGATGATGGGCGGGGTTATGGGCTGGCAGCGTTTGATTTGCAGGGATATTCGCGGCCTTTGGCACTTATCGTGGCGCCCGAAGCTCTTGGTTATGTTGAATACTCCTAAAAATGCACGGCGCTTAGAGGGGGACCTTTGCGAAAAAGGAAACCGCCCCGTCGAAGTATGCACTCGACGGGGCGGTTTATACATTTGGCCGATTAAGGATGCGCTGTCAAACTACTAGAACTTGACGGTCGGGGCCTGGCGGGCTGCTTCGGCGGCCTCGAAGCCCTGGCGCTCCTTAAACTGAAAGATGCCGGCAAAGATGACAGCCGGGAACGTCTGAATGGCGTTGTTGTAGCTGAGCACGCAATCGTTGTAGCTCTGGCGTGCGTAGCTAATCTTGTTCTCGGTATCCTCGAGCGATGCCTGCAGCTGCGTAAAGTTGGTGTTTGCCTTAAGATCGGGGTAGGCTTCGGCTACGGCGAAGAGCTGACGCAGCGCACCGGTCAGCACGTTGTCGGCTTCCATCTTGGCCTCGGGCGTGGTGGCCTTGACGGCGGTGTTACGCGCGCTGATCACGGCGGAGAGCGTCTCCTGCTCGTGCTTGGCGTAGCCCTTGACGGTCTCGACCAGGTTGGGGATCAGGTCGTTGCGGCGCTGCAGCTGCGTATCGATGTTCTGCCAGGCGTTATCAATGCGGTTACGCTTGGTGACCATGTTGTTGTAGATGCCGGCGATGGCGCAGACAATCACAATGACAACAACGATGCCGATGATGACGGTAATCATGATGTCTCCGTTTCGAATGGCCGCGGCGGCATGCGCCAGCTGCCGTTGGTATAACGCTACTAGTATACCCGCAACGTTTTGCCGTGCCGAACTTTCCGGCAAGCGTTATGTTTTCGGCGGGGTCGGCACCGGGGCAAAGCGCGCGAGGTACAGGTGTAAGATATGCGACAGATTGACGAGTGTTGTCTTTGCCCTGAGGATGGCGATACGGATGGACCTTCGCATCAAGAAAACCTATCGTGCCCTGTTCGATGCCTTTACCGAGCTTTTGGAAGAGTATCGGTTTGAGGATTTGACGGTTGCTATGCTTTGCGACCGGGCCATGATTCGCCGCACGACGTTCTATAAGCACTTTCGCGATAAAAACGATTACTTCGCCTTTTATATCGATGAGCTCATGTCGGGCTTGCCGCAAAAACAGCCCGATGAGGCCGGCGCGGTGTCTGCCGAGGACGTGCGCGCGCTTCGGCACGCGATTTTGGACGATGCCATGGATTTGATTCTGGCGCACGAGCGGCTCATGGATAACATTTTGGCAAGCAGCATGTCGGGCATGTTGACCAACGTTATTTGCGACCGCATTGCCCACTCCATCCGCGAGCGTGTGATGAACGTGCTTGCCGAGGATGCCCTGGCCCCCGTGTCACTCGAGACGACGTCTGAGTTTGTCGCCGGCGGTATTATTCGACTTTTCACGATATGGTGGGAGTCGGGTCACGATCTTGAGCGTCGACCTGAGATAGCCGACGTGGTCGATGCGCTGTTTGAGCGGACCATGACACCGGTGCATCACTAGAAGTGGCGGAGAGAGGGGGATTCGAACCCCCGGAACGCTCTCGCGCTCAACGGTTTTCAAGACCGCCGCATTCAACCGCTCTGCCATCTCTCCGTGAGTCGTAATGATAGCATCGTTTTGGATTTGCAACAGGGAAGGCGAACGATGACGATCACCGAAATCGATGAGAAGTTCATGCGCGAGGCACTGGTCGAGGCGCGCGCCGCCGCGGTAGTGGGCGAGGTGCCCATCGGAGCCGTAGTGGTGCGCGCGGGCGAGATTGTCGCGCGGGCGCATAATCGTCGCGAGCTCGACCAGGATCCTTCGGCTCATGCCGAGTTTGCGGCCGTGTGCGCTGCAGCCCAGGCGCTTGGACGCTGGCGCCTTTCCGATTGCACGGTCTATGTGACGCTTGAGCCCTGCTGCATGTGCGCGGGCCTTATGGTTAACGCGCGCGTGGGGCGCTGCGTGTATGGCACGAGCGACGCCAAGGCGGGCGCGTTGGGATCCCTATACGATTTGAATGCCGACTCGCGCCTGAATCATCGGTTTAACGTGACGGCTGGGGTCCTGGCGGATGAATGCCGCGAGCTGCTGAGTAGCTATTTTGGCGGTCTGCGCGGTGCGGGCGGCGCTGATTGCGGTTGTGGGGCCGATCTTGAAGCGCACGCCGCTCACGCCGCAGCGCTTGCAGGTGCCGGTGAGGATGCTGGCACGGAGGTTGACTTTGGTCCTGCGTGCCGCCGGCCCCGCCGTGTGCTGCTGGCGATCGACTCCTTTAAGGGCAGCGTTTTGAGCGCGCAGGCAGAGGCGGCCGTTGCCGAAGGCGTGCGCCGTGTGTGGCCCGATGCCCAGGTGGCCGCGTTGCCGCTGGCAGATGGTGGCGAGGGGACGCTCGATGCCGTTGCTGCGTGCGGCGGTGAGATTGTGACCTGCGAGGTGGCAGGTCCCTTGGGCGACCGCGTGTCTGCCCGGATGCTGGTTGATGTCGAGCGCGAGTCCTCGGTCATCGAGATGGCCGAGGCGGCCGGCATTGGGTATTCGCCTTGCACGGAATCGGCGGCGCTGGCTGCTACAACCTATGGCGTGGGCGAGCTCATGCTTCGCGCGGTTCGCATGGGCGCAAAGACTATCTATATTGGTTTGGGCGGCAGCGCCACCAACGATGGCGGCGCCGGTATGCTGCAGGTGCTGGGCGCGCGTGTGGTCGATGACCAGGGCTGCGATGTCGCCCCCGGTCTTGCCGGCCTTGAGCAGGTTGCGAGCGTTGATTTGGCGCCAGCGCTTCGGGCGCTGAACGGCGCGCGTGTCGTGGTGCTTTCTGATGTCGAGAACCCACTCGTGGGGCGCCGCGGTGCGCTGGCAGTGTTCGGTGGACAGAAGGGTCTGCCGACGGGGGATGCCGAGGCCCTGGGCAAGTACGACAGCTGGATGGTCGGCTACGGCCGCCTGCTCGATGCGGCGATTATCGGGGTGCGGGCTCAGGGGTTGTTGCGCGTGCCCGAGGGTGCGCGGACATTTGGCTCGGTGCTCGGCGTGCCCGGCGCGGGCGCTGCCGGTGGCTTGGGCGCGGCGCTGCTGGCGCTCGGCGCGGAGCTACGCTCGGGTGTGGAGACGGTGCTCGATCTCGTGGGGTTTGACGAGCACGTGCGCGATGTCGACCTGGTCATTACAGGCGAGGGCAATATGGATGAGCAATCCGCCGCCGGTAAGGCGCCGGTGGGCGTGGCGCGCCGTGCCAAGCGGTGTGGCAAACCGGTGATCGCTGTCGTGGGCGGTCGCGCTGACAACCTGGATGGGGTGTGTGAGCAGGGTATTGACTTGGTTTTGCCGATTTGCCGCAAACCCATGGACCTGGAGCAAGCGCTTAATCCGCAGGAAGCCACCACCAACCTTATCTGCGCTGGCGAAGCAGCCGCTCGATCCTACGACCTTGGCCGTATCTAAAACCTATCTCTTTATAAGTTGCGGTGGATTAGTTCCTGTTTGGCGGCTCAGACAGCAAAAACAGGAACTATTCCACCGCAACTTCGAGAATGGCCATTCGAGGTTGGCTGCCTTGGGTCTTTGGTCGGACCGTTTGCCACGAAATGCGGCCATCTACTACGTTAAACCGGCCACCCTCGACCATCCCGGAATTTGCAAAAACAAAACCGCAGGTAGAAAGCTTGCCGATTTTCGAAAAAGCTGGCTATGGTTGACCCTTGCGGCCTAAACGTAGTAGATAGGTCCTTTCTGTGGTGCGGCACCAAGCCGGTCATTTTGGGATGGGACTATTTTGACTACTCATTGGCTGCTCTGGCAATCGGGCTGCAAAAGTAGTCAAAAAAGCTCCGTCCCAAATTAGCTACCTTGCTCTGGCGGGCGGGAGCAGGTAAGATATACCGAGCGCCTAGCGCGTTCGATGGGTTCGGATGACGACATGTTCCGAATCTGGTCAGGTCCGGAAGGAAGCAGCCATAAGGAGCCTCTGTCGGGCATCCGAATCCATCGAGCGCACGGGCGCTTTTTGGTGCCGCGACACGGCCCGGCCGGCGGCGAGGTATTTGGTGTCTCGCTGGTCCTCGGCTTCGCCTGCGGGATCGCTCGACTACTAAACACCTCGCCGCCGGCCGGCCCCCGTCGTCCAAAAATCACCCGTAAGGGCGCGTTTATCTAATTTAATCTATCCCTTGCGGAATGCGGCTTGCTGGCGTTGTCTGGGCATTGATGGCTACGTGGTTCAAGAGGCGGCGGTGCTGTTGCTTGAATTTTTGCAGTTAAAGAGGCCCGTTTCCTTAGGTGGGGAAACGGACCTCTTTTTGTCTCTGGGCTTGTGAATTGGTGAAGGCAGAATGCTCTGTCGGCTATTTTGAGTTCTTGATGCGGCGTGTGGCTGTGGCGGTTATTCCGAGTCCCATGGCGGCGATTCCTGCGAGTGCTATTGCGCTCGGCGCTGCATCGCCCGTGTTCGCGAGCTTGCCGGCGGTCGTATCTGCTTGCTTGCCGCTGCTCGAGTTCGCCTGCTTGGTGGAGCTTGGTAGGGTGTCTTTGCCGGTCGAGGGTGAGCTGGCGGGCTGTGTCGTCTCGGCCGGTTGCGTCGAGCCGGAGGGAGGCGTTGTCTCGGTCGGTTGCGTTACCTCGGGCGAGGTGGCCTTGTCTGCCGCGGCTTTTGCCTCTTCGTATGCCTTGCAGGCGTCGTCATAGGCCGCTTGCGCCTTTTTCAAATTATCGAGGAGCGCATCTCGCTTGGCTGTTTCTCCGTCGAGGTGGGTTTTATTAAACTCTACTTCGCTTTCTAAGAAATAAATCAGGCTTTTCTGACTTTCGAGGCGCATTCGGCAGTGCTCAAGCTTATCTTCACAACGAGATTCTTGCTCTTGTGCATCCATGATCGCCAGTTCCAACTGCCATCTAGTTTCGTAATCCGTGTGGGGGATTTTATTTAATTCTGCCTCAAGGTCTCTTGTTCGGTTGTGGGCCTTATCGCATTCGGATTGGGCTGCATCGATGTCCGCTTGCATGGTAGGAAGGGATTCCTTATATATGGCAGCTCGCGCCAAATTAGTGTCGTAGTTCTTTTGAAAACTGGCAATGTCATCATCGATTTCCGCAATTTTCTCGGGACTTGCGGCGTTTTTTGCGGCCTCGAGTTTTTTGAGCGCTTCCTGCATGGCTGCATACGCTTTTTCTTTTGCGGCGGCCGCGTCTTCCGTCTGCAAGGCAACTGCGCCGGTGGGGGCGCTGGTTTCTGCCGCGATCGCCGCTACGGGGGCGATTCCCGCGACAAGTGCCGCGGAAAGGGCGATGCCCACAGTTGCTCGTCTTGCTCTTCTTGCGAGAATGTCGTTCATCTCGGCACCTCATTTCAAGGGTCGGCGACTAACTTGGTAGCACTAATGTAAATATACCATGCTAGTTGACCCGACACTGGCTGGGTGTGCGCGTATACCCCCCCCTGAAAACTGAATCCCGTTAGAAATGACGAGTTGTTTACGCTTCTTTTGGGGTGGCGGTACTATCATGGTTCGAATTGAATGTGGATGATGATAGGGAGCGCCTATACATGATTGAGCTGCTCAGGAGTTTTGGTGGTAAGTTTCGCCGGTATATGGTGATTGGCCCTGCGTGTAAGCTGATCGAAGTGATCTTTGACCTGCTGACGCCGCTGGTGATTGCCCAGATGATCGATAAGGGCATTGGGGCGCACGACGTGAACGCCGTTATCCACTACGGTATGCTGCTTGCCGCCATGGCTGTGATCGGCATCTCGTTTACGCTCGTCTGCCAAAAGATGGCGGCGCTGACATCGCAGGGCATGGGCACCGACATTCGCGGCGCGCTCTACAAGCACATCAACAAGCTGAGCTATGCCGAGCTCGACCGCTTTGGCACGCCGTCGCTCATCACGCGCATTACCAACGATGTCAACCAGGTGCAGCTTGCCGTGGCGCTGGGCGTGCGCATGCTTATCCGCTGGCCCTTCCTGGCGGTGGGCTCCATGTGCGCGGCCCTTGCCATCGACCTTAAGCTCGGCATCATCTTTTTGATCTGCACGCCCGCCATTGGCCTGGTGTTTTGGTTTGTCATGGCACGCTGCATTCCGTACTACAAGCAGCTGCAGGCAAAGCTCGACCGCATCGCGCTTATCTGCCGCGAGGGCCTTTCGGGCGTCCGCGTGGTTCGCGCCTTTGTACGCGAGGACCACGAGCGCGAGCGTTTTGCCCAAGCCGCCGATGACCAGGCCAATACTGCCATCGCGGTGGGCAAGCTCTCGTCAATCCTTAACCCCGTAACGTTTTTGGTGATGAACCTAGGCGTGTGCGCCATCCTGTGGGTGGGCGGCATACAGGTCAACGTGGGTGAGCTCACGCAGGGCCAGGTCATGGCGTTTGTGATCTACATGACGCAGACCCTGACCTCCATCGTGTACGTCGCCAACCTGGTCGTGGTCTTTACCAAGGCGAGCGCGAGTGCTTCGCGTATCAACGAGGTGCTCAACTGCGAGCCGAGCATCACCGACGAGGGCAATCAGTCGGTTGCGCTGCCCAAGCCGGGCAATGTCGCTCCAGTTCCTGCGCTGAGCTTGAGCCATGCGAGCTTCTCTTTTGGCGCCGGCGCTGCCAACGCCGTCAACGATGTGACCCTGGAGCTCCCACTGGGCAAGACGCTCGGCATTATCGGCGGCACGGGCAGCGGCAAGTCCACACTCGTCTCGCTTATCTCGCGCCTGTACGATGCGAGCACCGGCAGCGTGAGCGTGATGGGCGCCGACGTGCGCACCTGGCCGCTCGACCAGCTGCGCCGTGTGGTCGCGACCGTTCCGCAGCGCGCATCGCTGGTGAGCGGCTCCATCCGCAGCAACCTGACCTGGCGCGATGAAGCTGCGACCGACGAGGAGCTCTGGGCGGCACTCGACATGGCGCAGGCCAGCGAGTTCGTGCGCAACAAGCCGCAGGGCTTAGACGCCCCGGTCGAGGCGGGCGGCAAGAACTTTAGCGGTGGCCAGCGTCAGCGCCTGACCATCGCGCGTGCCTTGGTTGGTTCGCCTCAGATATTGATCATGGATGACTCCGCGTCGGCGCTCGACTTTAAGACCGACGCGGCGCTTCGCCATGCCATTCGCGAGCGCAGCGTGCGCGGTGCCGCCGAGGGCGGGCTGCCGCTCACGACGGTGATCGTAAGCCAGCGCGTCTCGACCGTTCGCGATGCCGACATGATCTGCGTACTCGACCACGGCTCGGTTGCGGGCCTGGGCACGCATGACGAGCTGTACGCGACCCGCCAGCTCTATCGCGAGATTTGCCAGTCGCAGCTGCGCCGCGAGGAGCTCGAGGGCCAGCAGGGGAGTGCAGCGCTCGCGCCCACTCCGGCGCCCGCGTCCACCCTAAGCCCCGCGTCCGCCCCGACTGCCCCGGCATCCATTTGCGCAAAGGAGGGCTGCTAAATGAATCCGTACACTTCCTCCGGTTCGGTCGCCACGATGACGGCCAACGTGTCCGGTAACGATAACCTCAACGACCTGGGCGACGGTCCGCGCCAGCCCGGCGACCCCGAGCGCTATCCCGTGGGTGCGGTGACTCGCCGTCTGATGGGCTACGTTCGTCCGCATCGCATTTCGTTTGTTGCGTCGTTTGTGAGTGCCGCCATCTCCGTGATTCTGCAGCTCTACACGCCGATTCTCATCGGCGAGGGCATCGACCTTATCGTCGCCGCCGGGCAGGTGGACTTCGACGCGCTGCTGCCGCTCGTTACCAAACTCGCGCTCGTCGTGGTAGGTGCCGCGGCCTTCCAGTGGCTGCAGGGCTACTGCGTCAACCGCCTGTCCTACGAAACGGTGCGCGACATGCGCGTGGAGGCGAGCGATAAGCTCAGCCGCATGCCGCTCAGCTTTATCGACAGCCATGCCCACGGCGACCTCATGAGCCGCGTGGTCAACGACGTCGACCAGGTGGGCGACGGTCTGCTGCAGGGCTTCACGCAGCTCTTCACCGGTGTTATTACCATCGTGGGCACGCTCGCGTTTATGCTTTCCATCAACCTGACCATGACGCTCGTGGTGGTACTCGTCACGCCGCTTTCCATTTTTGCAGCCGGTGCTATCGCCAAGCTCTCCAACAAAAGCTTTACGGCACAGCAGCGTATTCAAGGGCAGCTCGGTGGTCATATCGAGGAGTACGTAGGCGAGCAAAAGCTTGTCGACGCCTTTGCCTACGGTCCCAACGCCCAGCAGCGCTTCGATGCCCTCAATGCCGAGCTTTACACCGCGGGCGAGCGCGCACAGTTTATGGGTTCGCTCTCCAACCCCGGCACGCGCTTTATCAATAACATCATCTATGCCGTTGTCGCTGTGATCGGCTGCGTGGGCGTGATCACGGGCGTGCCCGCGGCGCTTACGGTGGGCGGCGTGCAGATCTTCCTGTCCTATGCCAACCAGTACACCAAGCCGTTCAACGAGGTCACCAACGTCATTACGCAGATCCAGACCGCGTACGCCTCGGCGCGCCGCATGTTTGCGCTGCTCGATGCGCGCGAGCAGGAGCCCGACGCGCCAGATGCCGTGGAACTTGCCGCACCGCAGGGCGAGGTCGCCCTTGAGCATGTGGACTTTAGCTACGTGCCCGACCGCAAGCTGCTTCAGGACATCTGCATCGAGGCTAAGCCCGGCATGCGCTTTGCCCTGGTCGGCCCCACGGGCTGCGGCAAGACGACGCTCATCAACCTGCTGCTGCGCTTTTACGATATCGATGCCGGACGCATCATGGTCGATGGCAGGTCTTCGCGTGACTACACGCGCGCAAGCCTTCGCCGTGCCTTTGGCATGGTGCTGCAGGACACTTGGCTGTTCGAGGGCACGGTGGCGGAAAACATCGCCTACGGCTGTCCCGACGCCACACGCGAGCAGGTTATCGAGGCTGCCAAGCGCGCGCATGCGCACAAGTTTATCGTGCAGCTGCCAGGCGGCTACGATACGGTCATCGGCGAGGACGGCGGCACGTTTAGCCAGGGTCAAAAACAGCTGCTGTGCATCGCGCGCGTCATGCTCACCGACCCGGCGATTTTGCTGCTGGACGAGGCGACCTCGAGCATCGATACCCGCACCGAGCTGCAGGTGCAGGCGGCATTCGACGAGCTTATGGCCGGCCGTACGAGCTTTGTCGTGGCGCACCGCCTGAGCACCATCCGCAACGCCGACTGCATTCTGGTGATGCGCGACGGCGAGATTATCGAGCGCGGCACGCACGACGAGCTGCTGGCGGCAGACGGCTTCTACGCCGAGCTCTACCGCAGCCAGTTTGCCCAGTGAGCAAGCCAGTGGGGCAAATTAATCAATCGACAGACGGTGGTTTACATCTGTCACGTTAGTACTAAGATATTCATCTAATAAATTGCATTAGTGGCTTTAGTTTTGGGGGAAACGAGGCAACGTGACTATGACGTGCTCTTTGGTGGTTAACAGCAAGAGCGGTAATACCAGGATGGTTTCGGGCGCGATCAAGCGCGCTCTGCAGGCTGCGGGTGTTGAGTTTGTCCATGCCGCGGCGTTGAGCGACGATGCGGATGCAGATCAGGTTGCGCTCGAGGCGCAGGGCGCCTGCGCGGCCGACACGGTGCTCGTCGGTTTTTGGTGCGACAAGGGCGCGTGCACGTCTTCGGTCGCGACGTTGCTCTCCGCCTTGCACGGTAAGCGCGTGTTCCTGTTTGGCACCTGCGGCTTTGGGGCCGACCAGAGCTACTATCAGCAGATTATCGACCGCGTAACTTCCAATTTGGCTGGGGATGCCGAGCTTGCGGGCTGGGCGATGTGCCAGGGCAAGATGGGCCCCGCGGTCAAGCAGCGCTACGAGGCCATGCTCGAGCAAGATCCCGACAATGTCCGCTTTAAGATGCTGCTCGATAACTGGGTCGCCGCAAAGGATCACCCCACCAAGGAAGATCTGGACAACATGGCTGCAGCCGCCAAAAAGGCCGTGCTGGGGGAGTAGCTCCCATCGCTGACGGCGGTCGGTCCATCTTTCTAAATGAAACGTCCTCCCGGGCGTCGGGGCACGAAGTTCCCTGCTCCACAGTCCTGCGCAAGACGAAGGCCACATTAAGTGGCCTTCTTTGCGTGCGGAACT
>OLNS01001071.1_pt1 | contig 22420 bp, 20 predicted proteins | sample 1673031 | NCBI WGS metagenome assembly OLNS01 (sample SAMEA3136748, study PRJEB25190) | human gut metagenome | biome: human gut; feature: human-associated habitat; material: faeces | place: Austria | collected 2013
ATAGCATATTCATAAACAATTCTATCCGTTTCATTTTGACATGTTTTCGCTAATGGCTAAGCGGGGAACGTCGTTAGGCGTTATCACGCTTTGTTAGTCACGTTATTATTCTTGCTTATAAATTCATAACAGTCATCCAAAGCATATCGGGCTAAAGCACTTTCTATCCATTTCTCATAACTATCGGGAAGCTTTTCACATTCAGGATGTGCAAGCCAATACATTTCACCATATCGAGCAAGCATTGCCCAATGATAAATGTTTTCGTGAGAAAAGAAAACAACATCATCAGTTGTGTTTATTGGCTGTTGTAGAGGATGAAAGTCTTTAACCAGTTGCTGTGCATTCTCTATGGTAGTATTTCCATATGTAGATATGCACTCTTTTAATAGTTCGCAAAACACTTTGAAATGAAAGATGATTTTAACATCTTCATCCTCTGCTACTATAATATCTTTGTTCATACTGTTATCATTTATAAGTTATTGCAAGTTGTGACTAATGGTTTGGTGAGGAACAGCATTAAGCTGTTATCTCGACCTTGTTAACGATTTTATTTCACAATCATAAATTCATTTCCATATGGATAAAATTTTTCATCTATCCATAGTTTAGAGTAGTCTGATAATTTGTAAATTTCAGGTTTATACAGATTTAATACCTTATCCAAAACTCTCTCTCGGAATATTATTCCATCTCCATATTCTACGCTATCTAAAACGAAAAAATTCTGTTTGATTGAACAGTCTTTCAGTTTCATGTCAGGATATACTGTAAAACAAGTACCTAGTTTTTTCTGAAAGTCACTCTGATATGTTATGCCTTTTCCGAAATGAAAAGAATCGTTATCAAAATGATTTATACGTAAAGCGTAGTATTTTTTATCCGTTAGAGTTTCGTTTTTCTTGTTTACTACCTTGACAGTTGCAACATCATATTTATCAATGAACCCATTTTCTTGAAGTAAAGACAAAAACTCTTCCGATACGATTTTTAGTTTTATACTGTATTTATCAAGAAAATCAAATTGCAGGATTCCCGGTTTCTTATTGCATACGAGGTATAAGACGGGAGGCAAGTTTTCTTCCCAACCATTCTTATCTTTCCACATCCATTGCCCGTGGTTTTGGAACTTCTGCCTTTTGCTTTCATCGTAAGTATCACAGACATCAGATTTACCATACTCCAATAATCCTTTAGGCAGTTTATCAATCCCATAGTTCCAAATATAAAGTTCTTCCGTATTCATAATTGCTGAATTTATTATCGTTAATGGTTTAGCAGGGAACGGCGTTAGCCGTTATCCCGGTTTGTTACCGATATTTTAATTTTGCCAAAATCCGCCGATAAAATCCACTAAATCATAGTCCTGAAATTTGCCATAGAAATAAATCATTCCATGATTAAATGGTTCATTCCCTATAACTTGATTTTGCAAATAAGAACTTTCATCAAACTGCATGACAAATACATATTTATCTTTTTCTAACCTTGCATAGTATGACGGTTCATCTTGAAGCAAAGCAGGTGTTCCCCCTATTTTATTCCCATATATGGGTTCTAACAACATTTCATTAGGGGCATCAACATCCTCTATTTCTTCAATATCGTTATTTATACCTTTTGAATCTAATTGCTTAGAAATAATATGTTTATTATATATGCTTTCATTCCGTCCTCTTATACTTGGGGCATGTAGAATACATTTTATAGGAAAGTGTGGATATGTATCATTTCTATTGTATGCCTCAAAATTTTTAGGAATAAAAATAGAGATTTCAGAACCTACGATGTTAGGAAACAGATCTGCTCCTATGGTAATGTAGTAAACATATTCTTGTAAGCCATACTTTGCTATTCTTAAATCATCATCAAAATAAGCAGGTGCATAGCCGCCAATTCTTGAACCGCTTTGTCTGTCATGCTCAGATATGGCAAATTGCAAAGATTTCTGTCTTGCAACAAAAAGGTCGTTATAAGTATCTTTCATTTGTAACTTTTTTTGTCTTAACTATCGGTAATGGTTAGCAGGGAACGGCTTGCCGTTATCCTGCGTTGTTAGCTGTTCTTTATCTTGTTTCGGAATAATATATATGCACTCGATAAACAAACTATAAATGGTATTGCAACAGTCCATAAACAGAGTGTTTCTGTACCACACCATAAAATAAGTAATATGGGTACAAGAAAAAAAGACAAAAAGCAATATATATTATTGTATCTGATTATCGGAAAGTAGTTCAGAAACAATGTGATAGTCCCAGCTGAAAACATTATTACTCCAATTATTGCCCAAGTTAATAATATCCCTTCATAAGTAATGTTTATATTATCGCATGATGACTGTTTTGTGCTTTGAAACAATAACCATACGGTACAAAAGGTACATAATAGGCTAAAGCATAATATACCCAACCATGTTTTCAGCAACAATTTGATTATATCGTTTTTCTGTTTCATATTCTTTGTCCATTTTACAGCTAATGGTTTGACAAGGAGCTGCGTTTAGCAGCTATCTTGGCTTGTTATCAATATAATTCTCTAAGAAAGCTATTCGTTCATTCTACGATAATCTTGCAATTATGGCAGAATTTCACATTCTTCACCAAAAGGATAATAGGTTCTCATGTTTACAGTCGATTCGTTTTCGCTGCGACATACTCTTACTCTCCTTATGGAAAGTTTTTCTGTCACTAAGAGTTCGTAGCGCAAATCTTCATGGTGAAAGACTATTATTGCCGGCTTATCTGTGTCATAAAGAGAATAGAATACTTTTAGATTCTTGTAAGAAGATAATGCCGTTTCAATCTGCGTATCAAAAGAAGTTGGCAATATTACAGAGAGATATTCCATGTTGCCCGGCTTACTCTTTATATCCAAATCAATATACTCAATTTGGGCAGGCTCTTTGCTGGTTTCGGGCAAGAAACCAATCATAACGCCCTTATCTTCTATCTCGATAGGCTCTTCGCCTATTTCATCATATTCATCATAATCAGAAAGGAGTTCCTCAATGGAAGTTTCAAATAACTTCTCGAATATTCTCTCTGTGTTTTTATTCTGTATATCAATACAGAACAATTCTGCATGAATCTTATTGTTTGTTGTATTCATCTTCATAACAAGTTGTTTTGTCTTAATGTATCGTAGTAATCTCCGTCACTGTCCATATTGGAAACTATTTTTTTTGACAGTTCATCTGCGTTGAGGGCAAGGCATTCTTGTCCAAACACGGGATGAATCAAGAATGATAAGTCTTGCTTTTTTCCTTTCAGCCATTTCAGAAAATTTATGGTATTGACTTTACTTAGCTTTATGGACATACTGCATACAGCCAAATACAACTCCATATAATATTCGTCTTGCCACAACAAAAATGTGCCGCTATTATCTTGCCCTACAATAATCTGCAAGGTATCGTCAGAAGTAACAGTGTCAAAGAAATTCTTTACCCTTTTCTGACTATTAGACTGTTGAATGAATTGCTTTCTCATGTTGTCATTCTATTTGTTATTGATAATGGTTCAGCAGGGAACGGTTTACCGTTATCCTGCGTTGTTAGCTGTATTCTTTATTTTGTTTCGGAACAATAGATATGCACCAGATAAACAGACGATAAATGGTATTTTAACAGTCCATAAACAAAGTATTTCTGTGCCACACAATAAAATAAACAACATGGGTACAAGAAAAAATGACAAAAAACTATATATATTATTATATCTGATTACTGGGAAGTAGTTCAGAAACAATGTGAATGTCCCAACTGAAAACATTATTACTCCAATTATAGCCCAAGTTAAAAAGATCCCTTCATAAACAATGTTTATATTGTCATATGATGATTGTTTTGTATTTTGAAACAATAACCATACGGCACAAAAGGTACATAACAAACTGAAGCATAATATACCCAACCATGTTTTCAGCAACAATTTAATTATATAGTTTTTCTGTTTCATATTCTTTGTCTTTTTACAGCTAATGGCTTGGTGAGGAACAGCGTTTAGCTGTTATCTCGACCTTGTTACAGACGATTTAACTAACATAATTCCATTTCCAATATCGTATATACCTGACCTTTGGCATTGCGAATAAGTATTGAAATGAAATCAAAAGCATTACATTTCAGATACTCTTTGTTTACCCAGTCGCCGTTGATTAGTCGTACTTGTTCGGTGGCGGGATATTCATCATCGAAATCAGTACTACTGCATCCAAGAATGATAATTTCAAATTCTGTTTCAGCATCTTTATCTACAAACTGAATCTCAGGAGATAATGGATGTTCTCTATTATCCTCTATAAGTAATGCTTCATATCCATTATACCGTTCATCAAAAAGAGTAATCCTTTCTCCTGAATGTACTGAATCCGCATATATTGCCAAAGGTGAAGTTTGCTTGCCTACAATGGAATTATCAATTAATTCACCACAAAAGTAAAGTTTGAATTTTGTTTCGTTTTGCGGTGATATTAACCGACCTTTCCAATACACAGGATTATTAAACCATGAATCTTCTATCAATTCAGGAAAATAGTCTTTGTGTATAATAAATGGTTTCAGATAATCCGGTATATATTCCATATATTTCTGTATTAAGTTGTCTGTAATGGCTAAGCGGGGAACGCTGTAAGCGTTATCACACTTTGTTATAAACTCAATTCATTTTGCATGATTGGCTTTCTTTAATTTCCCACCATTCCTGTTCTTCTACCTCACGAGCTTTTTGTATCTCGTCTGTTGTCAGATTCTCATTGTGATAGGCATTATATAGATTTTCCCAACCGTTCTTATGATATTTCGGTGATACAATCCATTCGCCAGCATCATTAAACAGGCAAAAGTCTGTAGGAGTATCGGGTATGACTTCATCAGCCCAAGAACAGACTTTTGTCAGTCCCTTTACGGATTTCCACTTACCCCGATATTCAGATAAGTTCAATTTCAGTTCCGCTATTTCATTCCGTCCTTTCTCTATTTGTTGTCCGCTCATCCGATACCCCTGCTTGAAAGAACCGGAGAATGTACCGCTATATCGTTCATCTCCGTATTCCGCAAACGAGTAATACCCGTATATGAAACCGTCCAATTCCGTATATTCACTTTTTATCATTTGGGAATAGGAAGAAATGCTATCTACACAAACCTTTCCCTTAAACGGACAGATTACGGATAATCGGGTACGACTGATACCCTTTATCTCATATTCTCTACTATCCATTTTCCGAACTTCGGTAATATGAATATCAATTCGGCTACAATCTTCTCCTAATATGCCAATCATGCTTAAATTGTCAAACAAGCCCGAAAGGTCTTGTTGCAAAATATCCGCTTTGGGATTTTGTGAATAGGCTACTCCACAAAACCAAAAGAGTAAAAAGATAATGATATGGTATATTTTCTGTTTCATATTTTGCACTATTGTTGATAATGGTTTGGTGAGCAACTGCATTAAGCTGTTATCTCGACCTTGTTATAAACTGAATTATATAGGTGCTTGTTTTTCGAATATTGGGCAAACAATAAGCGTGTCTTTAGTTACAACTTGCCCATTTTCATTTCGTTTCAAGAGCACTTTTCCTGTAAATGTCATGTTATCAATCTTAAATTCTTTTATATCATAATCCAACTGGTTTAACTCACTATAAACATAAGAGTCAGAGCTGTCAAAAAGCCCTACATATTTCTCTAAAATTCCACTTTTTTTATATATACTTTTTTGTTCGTAATAATCACGTCCTCCATATTTATATAGACGGATTATATATTGATTGTTTTCAGCTACAGCAGTATCAAAGTTGAATAGGAACCACCATAATGGAGGGAAAATGACGAATGAAAATATATATACTCCAAAATAAATACGCATACAGACTTTGCTCCATGTAGGTGGTTTTTTAGGCACACAGAACATCAGGACGAAAGGAGTAAGGAAAAACAATATGCGTAGAATATCACCAATACTCCAGCGTAACCGGTCACAATTCTCTACTAAATTCAAAGTTATCAATCCTATTATTCCAGATAATAGATGAATACAGAGAATAATATAAAAGAATTTGGATTTTGTCATATTTCAATCAATACTGTTTATAATGCCCGGCAGATAATCGACCGTTTAGGGGAGATTGATCTGCTTGTTAATCGCTTTTCAACTATTCGTTATTTACGTTTCCCGGATGAGTATTCCTCCATATCAATATCAAGGACAATACGGTTCGGCTGTATCAATGCGTTTTCGTATTGGCATTTCCATTGGATACTTGAGTCCATCTGCCCGTCTTTGATGCCGTCAACAGTTTCTCCCGAATTAATTTCATTACCACTTGAAAGCAGATAAGAGGCTACATTATAGGCATGATTCACTATCCAGTTCGGATTAAGGTCGTGAAAATGGTACTGTAAGTCAGGAATACAGAGAGTTCCCATTCCGAGCGTATCGACCATCATGTCGTTGGTACCTTGAATCGTAAAGAAACGGACATTGACGGCATAACGGATAAAACGATCCGACCCCTCTATCTGATTATTGCGGATTTCATCTGCCTCGAAAAGTTTTCCGCTTATGTTGAAGAAGAACGCTTCACAAGACGGAAACAGTTCAGCAAGGGCTGCAAGGAAGTCCATTTCTAAATTAGCCCGCTCCAGCGAAAGCAGACCGCCGGCAAGAAAGTCGGTTGCGAGCATACTGTACCGACATTCTTCAAGAATCCTATCATGACTTTCTTGGCAGTCCCACATCTGGCTTCTTGTGAAATCATCAACCGTCTTACCATCAAAGTTCGTACATGAAGTCAGTAGAAGTTGCACAGGGGCTTCTCCGTCTTGAAATTTCGCAATATGGTCTAAGGCAAAGATAAATAACGATTTGTCGTCATCTTTACGACATTCTACATTGCCTATATGTTTTCGGCAGACTTCAGCTATTCTCTGTATTTCTGGTAAATCCACCGACTGTTTGAACAGCAGAGTTATAAGCAACGGGCCTCCTGGCCGCTGTTCTTTCGTATCTACCTCTTGTTTGAATACTTTACTCATTTCGTTCTTTTTTCTTTTAAGCGATTAATGGTTAGAAAGAAGCATCGTTAGATGCTACCTTTCGTTGTTACCGATATTTTTTTAATGTCTTACGAATAAAGTTATCTAACTCTTTGGAATTATAGAATTTCCATGATGAATATGTTATCATATTGCCTTTAGGATTTTGAGATATGCTCCAATAATTCATACATTCTTTATCTACATATTCCCTAATTCTAATAATTTCTTCCAGCGATAAACTGCTTAATTGAACAAAATATTCGCCGGAATAATCTTTGTTGATAACTGATGTACTATCAACAAACTTGTTCATGTGTGCGATACAAGCATAAAGGGCATATCCCTTTGCTTCTTCAAGTCGTTCTCTATATACAACTTTTTGTGTTGTACAACTTGCGATTACACAAAGCATACACATTATTGTTATTATCACTTGTATATGTTTCATATATATATAACTTTAGTCGTTATCGGTAATGTTATTTGTAAAAACACTCGTTAGGTATCTTTCATTTTGATAACCGACACTCGACAGGTGTGTTTCCTAATCTCTAATAGCTGCACCCTACGAATCATCCAGCGAATCAAGCGGATTGGGTATGCTCGACTTATGGGCACTCGTCACATGAAGATAAATGCTCGTCGTTTTTATATCATTGTGTCCCAGCAATTCCTGTATGGTTCTAAGGTCTGTCCCTTGTTCCAGTAGATGAGTGGCAAAGGAATGACGCAGCATATGTACGTGTACACGATGCTTGATGCCGGCACGCTGTGCGGCTTCTTTCAGCACTTTCACCAGTGCGCTTGCCGAGTATTGCTCGCCGGGAGTATCGCCCTCGAACAGCCATTTCTTCGGACGGTATTCCTTGAAATATTCCCGAAGCTCGTGTAGCACCTTTTCCGACAACAGCGAGTAACGGCATTTCTTACCCTTACCCATGATGCGTACCAGCATCCGTTCACTGACAATGTCCCGTGGGGTGAGGTTCAGCAGTTCGCTCCTTCTCAGACCGGCGGAATAGATCAGGGAAATCATGCAGTGATGTTTCCGGTTCGTCAGGCAGGAGAGGATGCGTTTTACCTCGTCCCGGCTCAGCACTTCGGGTAACGTCTTGTACTCTTTGGCCCGTGTGATGCCGCCGTAATATTGCCGTTTGCCGCCTTTCACCTGCTCGTAATAGAACTTGATTGCGTTGATGCGCATGTTCTGCTGCGAAACGGAGATTTTCTTCTCGTTTACGAGATAGAGGATATACTTGTTGATGTCCGCCACTTTCAGGCGGTCGATGCTCCGTCCCTTGTGGTATTCCATGAAGTCGCTGAAATAGGCACGGTAGGTTTTCACGGTCGAGGGACTGTACCGCTTCTGTTCCAGCAGTTCCAGATAGCCTTCCGGCAATACGTATGTCCGCTGTGGTTTGGGATGCCGTACGTACACCCGGCTGTAATCTATGTAAGCGTGGGGAGAATAGCGGTCGTAGAAATCCGGCAGTTTAAAGGCGGCAGCCGTCATGTAGGCGGAACCGTTGTCCGTCTTTTCCACGTCCGTATCTTGGGCGAGCAGTAGGGCTATTGCCGGATCGCCTGCATACTCTATCCGTATGTAGTGTTCACCGTCCTTTTTTTCCCTGTACAGGACGATGTTTGACCGTTGCTTCTGTACCTTGTCCATATCTCTGGCTGTTGCTTCATGCCCCAAAGATAAAGCAAAGTATTGAAATCTGAACGATTGTTCAGAAATTATTTTTATCGGAGTCTTTTAAATATTGCTAAAAGGAGTCAGGCTTTCAGGAGTGAGTACAGACAATCGAACTTCTCCTTCAATTCTTCTACGTCCAGACCGTTCAGGAACGATTGTTCGTAGGACATGCCCAGAAACACTTGACGGAACAGCGGAGCGGTCTTTTTCACATCCGTATCTTGTTTTATTTCACCGCTATCCTTTGCCTTCTGTATGACTGTCCTCCATAACTCGTGTTCCTTGCGGAATATTTCTTCCATTTTCTCACGGGCTCCGGGATAATACATCCTCACTTGGGAAAGAAAATGGAAATAGTAGAAGTTGGGACAGCATTCATTGTCGTCCGCACAGCATCGCACCTGTTTGATGATACGGTTCATGGCCGTACTCACTCCTGCCACATACTGCTCTATAAATCCTGCCAGCGTTTCCGTCGGCCCGGCAAACTTGTTGGCCGGTGTCTGCATCTGTATGGCATACTTGTCCGCTACCGCCATGAACAGATCGAGTTTGTGGGGAAAATAATATACCACCCCTGTCTTTACCACCCCGCAGGCTTTTGCCAGCGTGCTGATACTCGCTTTCTCGTAATTCATCCTCAAAAACACCTTGAATGCCTTGTCTATCACTTCTTCCCGGTTGGTAATCATATCGGATTGTCCTTTTTTATGTTTCTTTTTGCGAAGGTACGCTTTTTATTTTGAAGTTTTTGTATCGGAACGTCATTCTTTCTTGCCGGCAGGCCACTTCATGCCATCCCGTAGCCACTCGTTCCCCATTCCCTCCTTTTCCTTTGCGCCATAGCCTCTTACCTCTACTTTCGTGCCGCAATTAACCTGATTGTATCACAATTAAACTCATTCACTTTATGGACAAAAAACTGAAAGATCTGAAAGACGAGGTATTGGTGGTGACCAACGCCGCCGAAGGCAACACCCCACACGTGGTGGAGGACATCGAACCCGAAGGGGGACTCAAGACCAGACCGTTGGCAGGGGCAAAGCCTTCGGATCAGTTCATGCGGATAGACCGCAACGTGTCTATACTCGAAACGTTCTTCCTCAACATGAAACGACAGTTCGAGCGGCCGTCCGACTTCCGCTTCTATCACCTTCCGGCGGACTTGCTTGCCTCTGCCAAGGAGCTTGTCGGCCTGTTCAAGCAGCCCGAAAGTAATTCTGCCTTGCTGGACGAATACCGTCTTGACACGGAACAGTACGTACAGAGCCGGCAGCAGGCACAACAGCAGTCTGGCGGGGGCGGAACGGAGCAATCCACCCGCTGGAGTATGGAACAGGTGGACTGGCAGCAGCTTGAGCGCATGGGGGTAACACCCGAAACGTTAGGAGAACCGGGGCTCAGACGGTTGCTCAACGGCAACGAATCCGCCGTACTCACCCTGAAAACCGTTATCGAGGGGATAGAGTTTGAAACTCCCGCCTGCATCCGTCTGGCGGAGAATCCCGACGGTACGCTCCGGAACGAGATCGAATGTTGCAAGCGTTATCCGGAACTGGACACGCCGTATTTCAACGTGGAGTTCACTCCCGAAGTGAAACAGAACCTGCTGGAAAAAGGCAATGCGGGTTGCGTGGTGGAACTCGAACTGGCCGGAGGCGTGCGTGAGCCGTGTCTGGTATCGCTCAATCCCAAGACCAACCGGCTCCATCACATACCGGTCAGCGGGATAACCATTCCCGCAGAGGTGAACGGCACGGCGTTGACCGACGAACAGAGAAAACGCATCGCAAGCGGCGAGTCCGTCCTTGTCGAAAACATGTGGTCGGAGAAAAAGCAGCGTCATTATGATGCACGTTTGCAGTTCAATGCGTGCAAGGGCGGATTCGACTATGACTTCAAGGGAATCGCCCGCCGGCAGGAGCAGACCGCAGTTCAGGAACAGGAACAGAACCGGCAGCGGGAGCGTGGGCTGGTAATCCCCGCACGGCTGAAGGGGAAAGACCTTACCGAAGAACAGCAGGCATCACTGGCACAGGGCAAGGCGACCTACATCAAGGACATGACCGACAACGAGGGGAACCTGTTCAGTGCTTTCGTCCGTGTCAACCACGAGCGGGCGAAGTTCGATTTCTTCAAATGGAACCCGGACAAGAGCAAGAAACAGGAACAGTCGCAGCAGGCGGCCGTCCGTCAGGACGGAACGAAGCCGGCAAACGCCGTCAGCCGGAACCGCCCGGTACAGAAAGCCGATAAGAAAGGGGTATCCATCTGATCATTCACATGAATAATACAATAATTATATGAAAGTTATCATTGCAGAAAAGCCCAGCGTGGCACAGGGCATAGCGTCCGTAGTGGGCGCACGCCAACGGAAAGACGGGTATCTAATGGGGAACGGATATGCCGTAACATGGGCATTCGGGCATCTGGTAGGTCTTGCCATGCCCGAAAGCTACGGCTTTTCCGGCTTCCGCCGGGAACACCTCCCCATATTGCCGCAGGAGTTCAGGCTTGTACCCCGTCAGGTGCGGGAGGGTAAGGTGTACAAGGACGATCCCGGAGTGGTCAGGCAGCTGGAAGTGCTCCGGGAGCTGTTCGACAGGTGCGAGTCCATCATCGTCGCCACCGATGCAGGTCGTGAGGGAGAGTTGATTTTCCGTTACGTGTACAACTATCTCGGCTGTACCAAGCCCTTTGTCCGTCTGTGGATCTCCTCGCTCACCGACAAGGCCATCCGTGAAGGGTTGCGGAATCTCAGGGAGGGAAGCCTTTACGACAATCTTTACCTCTCCGCCAAAGCCCGCAGCGAGGCGGACTGGCTCGTGGGCATCAACAGTTCTCAGGCACTCAGCCTTGCCGCCGGGCAGGGCGTGTTCTCTTTGGGACGGGTGCAGACACCCACATTGGCGATGATCTGCTCACGATACCGGGAGAACAAACAGTTCGTACCCCGGAAATATTTCCAGATAAAGGTTTCGGCGGCCAAGGACGGCATCGCCTTCTCCGCACTGTCACGGAACCGCTTCGATGACCTTGAATCGGCCACTGCCGGGCTACGTGAGGTAGAGGACGGCGGTATGCTTGCCGTCAGTTCCGTAGAGCGCAGGGAAGCCGTTCAGGAACCGCCGCTGCTCTATGACCTGACCGCCTTGCAGAAAGAGGCAAACGGCAAACTGGACTTCTCGGCCGACAAGACGCTCACGCTTGCGCAAAGCCTGTATGAGAAGAAGGTGCTAAGTTATCCACGTACCGGCAGCCGTTATATATCCGAAGATGTCTTCGAGGAGATTCCCTCACGCATAACGCTCTTGCAACAATATCCACGCTTCGCCGCCATCGCATCCGCTTTGCGGGACACACCGCTCAACCGCCGTCCGGTCGATGATGCCAAAGTCACCGACCACCATGCGCTGCTCGTTACCGAGAACCTGCCCGAAGGTCTGTCGCAGGACGAGCGGGCTATCTACGAAATGGTTGCCGCACGCCTGCTCGAAGCCTTCTCCCCGCATTGCGTCAAGGAAATGACCGAAGTTGCCTTGTCCGCAGGCGGTGAGATATTCACCCTCAAGGGGGCGGTCGTCAAATCCGCCGGTTGGCGTGCCGTGCGTGGTGAACCGGAAGAGGAGGTGGAGGAAGCCACATTGCCGGAGTTACAGACGGATGAAACCCTGCCGCTGCTCGCTTCCGAAACGGTGGAGAAGCAGACCAAGCCCAAACCGCTGCATACCGAGAGTTCGCTGCTCTCCGCTATGGAGCATTGCGGCAGGGAGATCGGCGACGGGCAGCTGCGTACCGCAATCCGGGAGGCCGGTATCGGAACTCCGGCCACCCGTGCGGCCGTTATCGAGACATTGTTCGCCCGTAACTATATACGCCGGGACAAGAAGAACCTTGTGCCCACCGAAAAAGGACTGGCGGTTTACGATACGGTAAAGGACAAGAAGATTGCCGATGTCGAAATGACAGCGGTGTGGGAGGATACTCTCGCCAAAATAGAAACCGGAGAGGCCGATGCGCCCTCTTTCCGCCGGGACATAGAGGTCTATACCGCACAGATCGTTGCCGAACTGCTGTCCGCCCCCCTCGATGTAGCTCCTTCAGGGGAGCAATGCACCTGTCCCAAATGCAAGAAGAGCCGCATCCTGTTCTTCGACAAGGTCGCCAAATGCGCCGATGTCGATTGCGGATTCACCCTGTTCCGCAACAAGGGAGGCAAGGTGTTGACCGACAAACAGATTGTCGGGCTGGTGACCACAGGCCGTACCCCTCTTGTCAAAGGCTTCAGGAACCGTGAGGGCAGGAGCTTCGATGCCGCACTGGTGCTTAATCCCGATTTTACCGTAGGCTATTCCTTCCCGGACAGGAAACCGCAGGGAGAAAAAAGCGGCAGGAAGAGATAACCCGTCCGGAATTGTATCACTTAATAATCCGATAATTATATGAATCAGAATAAATCCAACGTGCCGGTATCCGTAGCGGAAGAACCGGATGAATTGTCTTACTACCGTCTTACCCTGTTGGCCTTCCTGCGTGAGTCGCATCCCGATTTGGCGGATGACGAGTCTTTTGTCGCCACCCGCAGCGAGCAGGCCGCCGAAGCCTTCAGCGCAGCCGTCCGTTCCGGCCTGACCTACGACGATGCGGCACAACAGGCGAACGCCCTGCTTTTTCAGGGGTTGCATTTCTCTCCTCTGGACACGCTGGTTACCGTCCTCTGGAACGAGTTCGCCGCCGAAGTCCCCGAAGGCAGCGCACGCAGCGTGGCCTTGCAGCTGCTTCCCGAATGCCGGAAGGTCTTCGCCGGCTATACGCTCTCGGATGATTTCATGTTCAGCCCGGAGTTCGGGCAGCTCTATGACGAGCTGACAGGTACGGTTGTAATCTGGTTGGAAGAGAATGGCTTATAATAAAAAGGCGCATCTCAGGGACAATATAGAGGCAATCCGGCTGATGTTCCGTTTGGAGAAGGAACAGCGCACCGCCACACCGGAGGAAGCGGGCATACTCGCCGCCTACTCCGGGTTCGGAGGTATCAAGGCGGTTCTTTCCCCTTTCGGGAAACTCACCGACATACTCCGCTGGACACAGGCCGACCGTGAACTGTTCCCCCTGATTACGGAACTTCACAACGTCCTGCGTGACGGGGCCGCTGACGAGCGTGAGTACAGGCGGCTGGTGGAAAGCGTGAAGGCATCCACCTTTACCGCTTTCTACACGCCGCCGGCGATTGTCAATGCCATTGCCTCTTCTTTGGGCGAACACGGAGTGTCGCCCGGCCGTTTTCTCGATCCTTCATCGGGAACCGGCAATTTTGTCTCGGCCTTCCGACCGCAATGCCACTCCGCATCCGGCAACACTCCCGAAATTGTTGCCTATGAAAAGGATTTGCTTACCGGCCGCATCCTTGCCCGGCTCCATCCCGAAGCGCAGGTCAATATCAAGGGCTTCGAGGAGTTGCCCCCGCACCGCAACGGCTATTTCGACGTGGTGAGCAGCAACATCCCCTTCGGTGACATACGTGTTTTCGATCCCTCCTTCGACAACGGCACGGCGAGGCGTTTTGCGCTGAACAGCCTGCACAACTATTTCTTCGCCAAAGGGCTGGATGCCGTCCGTGAGGGAGGCGTCCTCGCCTTCATCACCTCACAGGGGGTGATGAACTCCGCTATGGCCTATCCCGTAAGGCAATACCTGATGAACCGATCCCGGCTGTTATCGGCTGTCCGCCTGCCCAACAACCTCTTTACCGACTATGCCGGTACGGAGGTGGGCAGCGACCTGGTCATCTTGCAGAAGGACACGCTTTCCCAAAGGGAATATACGTCACTCGAACGGTCTTTCGTGGAAGTCGGCACGCAGGCCGACGGGACGACGCAGAACGAGTATTTCGAGCATACCGCCGCCATCGTGCATACACGTGGCCATGTCGGTACCGATCCCTACGGCAAGCCGGCACGCATCTACCTGCATGACGGGGGTATGGAAGCCATCGCCGCCGACATGAAGTATTTCCTTGACCGCAACCTCTCGGAACAGCTCGATCTGGACTTGTATCTCCGCCATTCACCCGTGCAGGAGTTCCGCAATCTGGTGAGCCGTCCGGCGGAAACCATGCAGCAACGCATCGCACAGGTGCTGGAAATCAACCGGTCCGGTAACATGAACGGACATTCCACTTCTATGGATCGACAGGCGGTACAGGTGGAGCGTCGGACTCCCACGCCGGAGCAGCCCTCAACGGATGCCCGGCCAACCGCCGCAAAGACCACGCCGGAGCCGGTCATGTCCCTGTACGACCTTTTCGGCTTCACACAAGAGGAGCGTTCACAGGTCAGGAAAAGGAAAACAAGGAGCACGAAGAAGGACTCCGGGCAGTTGTCCCTTTTCGATATGCCACCGTTGGAGCAACATCCCGCCCCGGCCGAACCGACTCCCCAAGAGAAAGAGCGGCAGGAGCGGGAACGGCAGGAACAGGAACGCCGCCGGCAGGAGGAAGAGGCCGCACGGCAGGAACGCATGAAGTCCCGTCCTTATCCGGCCGGCCTGCAGGGACACCACCGCAACGGCTCCCTTGTGGACGATGACGGGCAGATAGGCTACCTCTCCGCCATTGGCGGGGCCGCACCGGTATTCAACCCGTTGGATCTGCCCGAACGCCAGCGACGCCGTGCGTCGCTCTACATCGAGATACGTGACACCTACCATCACCTGTACGAGAACGAGGCGGCCGCCCATGCCGCAAATCCGGCGTTGCGTACCATGCTCAACACTCTTTACGATGACTTCATCCGTCAGTTCGGCAATCTGAACGACAGGAAGAACATCGACCTGTTCCGCATGGATGCGGGCAACCGTGAGATATTGTCGCTGGAACGTTACATCGACGGCCGGGCGGTCAAGGCCGACATCTTCGACCATCCCGTCTCGTACAACATCAACGAGATCACCCATACTGATGACGTGCACGAGGCGCTCACCGCCTCGCTCAACAAGTACGGCAACGTGGACATGGCGTACATGGAGTCCCTGACCGACAAATCGCAATCTGACTTGTTGGAGGAACTGCGTGGACGGATATTTTACAATCCCCTCTCGAAGAACTACGAGATTGCCGACCGTTTCATTTCCGGCAACGTCATGGCCAAGGCCGAACACATCGAGGAATATTTGCAGTCGCATCCCGACAACGGCGAGGCACGTATTTCCCTCGAAGCCCTGCGGCAGTCGCTTCCCACGCCCATACCTTTCGAGGATCTGGATTTCAATTTCGGCGAGCGTTGGATACCGGCGGGAGTGTACAGCCGCTACGCCTCATGGCTGTTCGACACGGACGTGTCCGTCCGTTATACCGCCAGCAACGACGAGTACAGCATCAAGGCCGACATGACCTCCCCACGCATCATGAACCAATATTCGGTGCGTTCGGAAAGCCGCATCTTCAACGGCATCGCCCTTATGCGCCATGCCATCCACAACACCACGCCCAACATCACCAAGACCGTATTGGACAAGACGGGCAAGGAAATGAAGATACGTGATCCGGAGGTTACCCTGCTTGCCAACAGCAAGATTGACGAGATCCGTAACGGCTTCTCCGACTGGCTCATGGAACAGTCGCCGGAGTTCAAGCGGAAAATGGCGGACATGTACAACCGCAAGTTCAACTGCTTCGTCCGTCCCAAGTACGACGGCTCGCACCAGAGCTTTCCCGGTCTTGACCTCAAGGGGCTGGGCATTCCCGACCTGTATCCCAGCCAGAAGGACTGCATCTGGATGCTCAAGCAGAACGGAGGGGGGATCGCCGATCACGAGGTGGGTGGCGGCAAGACGCTCATCATGTGCTGTGCCGCCTACGAGATGAAGCGTCTGGGACTGGCGAACAAGCCCCTTATCACCGGCCTGAAGGCGAACATTCACGAGATCGCACAGACCTTCGCCACCGCCTACCCGAACGCCAAAGTCCTCTATCCCGGCAAGGAGGACTTCACGCCGGAGCGCCGTGTCGAGATTTTCCACCGGATGAAGAACAACGACTGGGACGCCATCATCCTCTCGCACGAGCAGTTCGGCATGATACCGCAGTCCCCCGAAATCCAGCGTGACATCCTGCAACAGGAACTGGACAGTGTGGAAGAGAACCTCGAAGTCCTCTACCAGCAGGGTGCGGAAGTGAGCAACGCACAGATCAAGGGCATGGAGAAACGCAAGATGAACCTTGAGGTCAGATTGAAAGAGCTGCTCCACGAGATCGAAACCCGCAAGGACGACGTGGCGGACTTCAAGCGCATGGGCATCGACCACCTCTTTGTCGATGAGTCGCACCGGTTCAAGAACCTGATGTTCACCACCCGGCACGACCGTGTGGCAGGTCTGGGCAACAGCGAGGGCAGCCAGCGTGCGCTCAACATGCTCTTCGCCCTGCGCACCATCCAGCAGCGCACCGGTAAGGACCTGGGAGCCACCTTCCTGTCGGGAACCACCATTTCCAACTCGCTGACCGAGCTGTACCTGCTCTTCAAGTACCTGCGCCCCCGGGAATTGGAGCGTCAGGGGATCAACTCCTTTGACGCATGGGCGGCGGTGTTTGCCCGGAAGTCAGTCGATTACGAGTTCTCCGTCACCAACGAGGTGGTGCAGAAAGAGCGTTTCCGCTACTTCATCAAGGTTCCGGAACTCGCTTCGTTCTATTCCGAGATCACCGACTTCCGTACCGCAGCCGACATCGGCATCGACCGTCCGGAAAAGAACGAGATACTGCACAACATACCCCCGACGCCCGACCAGAGGGAGTTCATACAGAAGCTCATCGAGTTCGCCAAGACCGGCAATGCCACCGTACTGGGCCGCCCGCCACTGAACGAGAGGGAAGAGAAGGCGAAGATGCTCATCGCCACCGACTACGCCCGGAAGATGTCGCTCGACATGCGGCTCATCGATCCGCTCTCCTACGGCGACGACAAGGACAACAAGGCCACCCATTGCGCCGATATGATTGCGAAGTATTACAATAAATACGCCGGGCATAAAGGCACTCAGTTCGTTTTCTCGGACTTGGGAACCTACAAGCCCGACCAGTGGAATCCGTACAGCGAGATCAAGCGCAAGCTGGTAGAGGATCACGGCATCCCCGAAGACCAGATACGTTTCATTCAGGAAGCCAAGACCGAGAAGAAGCGCAAGGCGATGATCGAGGCGATGAACGAGGGAAAGATACGTGTTCTCTTCGGCTCTACTGAAATGCTGGGCACGGGAGTCAACGCCCAGAAGCGGTGTGTCGCCATCCATCATCTCGACGCACCGTGGCGGCCTTCGGACTTGCAGCAGCGGGACGGCCGGGGCATCCGAAAGGGCAACGAGGTGGCCAAGCTCTATGCGGACAACAAGGTGGACGTGATAATCTACGCAGTGGAGAAGTCGCTTGACAGCTACAAGTTCAACCTGCTTTACAACAAGCAGCTTTTCATCACCCAGCTCAAGCAGAACAACATGGGTTGCCGTACCATCGACGAGGGAGGCATGGACGAGAAGGGAGGCATACCTTTCTCAGAGTACGTGGCAGTGCTTTCCGGAAATACCGACCTGCTCGACAAGGCACGGTTGGAGAAGCGGATTGCCGGCATGGAAGGGGAGCGCAAGGCCTTCCAGCGTGGCAAGGGGGAATCACGCATCAAACTGGAAACTTTCCTGGCGAACCGGGCAAGCAACGATGACATCATCGCCCGTGTCAGGAAGGACAAGGCCGCCATCGAAAGCCGTATGCAGTACGACAAGGAGGGCAACAGGCTCAACCCCTTGAAGATTGACGGCGTGGCAGGCGATGATCCGAAAGTGATTGCCGCCAAGCTCCACGAGATAGAGGACAGGGAACGCACGCACGGCCAGCCGAAGGTCATCGGCTCGCTCTATGGCTTCGACATCGTTGTCAAGACCGACACCACCGTCAAGGACGGTCTGGACTTCTGCGAGAACCGTTTCTTCGTGCGTGGTGAAGGCAACTTCCTCTACAACTATAACAACGGCCGCTTGGCGGTCGATCCGAAAACCGCCTGCCAGAACTTCATCAACACCTTCGACAGCATCCCCCGCCTGATAGAGAAATACACGAGGGACAACGAAGCCATTGAGAAGGAACTCCCCGTCCTGGAACAGGTCGTCGGGGAAGTCTGGAAAAAGGAGGACGAGCTGAAGCAGCTCAAGGCCGACCTTGCCGCCCTTGACCGCAAGATCCTGCTCTCCCTCAAATCAGTGGATGCGCAGGAAAAAAGCACCGACGGAGTGATTGAAGTCGTGCCTTCCCAACCGGTAACGCCCGACGGACAGGATAACGCCCCCGCCGCCGGCATACCCGTCGCCGATGCTCCGCCCGGCAGTTCCTCACCGGGCAGTGTTCCCACGCAGGACACGCCCCCTGCCGAGCCTTATGTCCACCGGATGCCCGACTTCCTCGCCGACAGGCAGCGCACTCCGCCCAAACTAAGCGGAATGCCCAAAAGCATCAGCATCAAAGAGGCAATGGGAGCGCTTGGCGGCAAGCTCGTCATCGGAGGCGTTCCCAAGTCCGGCAACAAGGACGATCCCGATCCTGACCGGCCCGAAAAGCCCAAACCCAAGCTGAAGTTATAGCTCCTGTAACCGAAGCCATAAAAACAGCCCCACTCCGCCGGCTTCCCATGAAACAGCGGAGTGGGGTTTATGATAATAGAATAGCCTTTTCAACGTATCAATATTTTTAGAGCATCAGGAAGTGGTTTATTAACATTTTCCTGTATTTGATTGATGCTGTCTTTGCTTGCAACGAGGAATGGAGCCATTGCCTTAATTTCATCTTTTGACAAATCTGCAAACATATTCACAACAATTCCCATAGCCATCCAACGATTGTAATTTATTGATATATCTATTGAAAATTCTAAAAGTTCCTGCTTCTCTTGCAATATTTGTGTGCTTTTCATCAATAAATGAGCATAGCTTACTAAAATATCAACATCCTCAAATTGAACCCAATAGTAATTATTTTCTTTATACGTTGTCAATAACAAATTTGCGATATTACCAATTTCTTTTTGTTTATGTTTAAGAAGTAATAAGAAATTATCTCTCTTCAATACTTTTAAATCCTGAATTAAAAGCCCTAAATCATTTTGCGAGGTAAGCAAATATTGATAAATATCTTCTGCAAATTGTACATCATTTACTCCTGCTTTATGTTTTGAAACTATATCTTCTAAAGATAAAGCTGTCATTCTGGTTTTTTTGCAAATGTTCAATGCATTAATAATTTCTGATACGTTCTGATAACGATCATTTGGCATCACTTTTGTACATTTACCAATAATCGAAAAAATATCAGCACTTACTTTTGAAGAATTAACACAATGTGGATTTTCCCCATCTGAAAAGACGTAATAGAGCAATTTACCAATAGAGTATATATCACTCCTTTCATCAGCATCTCGACCTTTTCCGTCTATATATATTTCAGGAGCTACATAGTCATAAGTTCCCATAGTTTTATCATTTGTTGGAGTTAGGCATACAGAATCACGATTAATGAATTTTCCTAACCCAAGATCTGCAACTTTGACAATTCCTTTATACAATAGAGCATTACTTGGTTTAATATCTCGATGAATAATCTTTTGATTATGTAATAATTGAATACCTTCACATACTTGTAGAGAATAATCAAACTTTTCCTCTTCAGTTAAAATTCCATCTACAGCATCTTCTAATGACTGCTCACATAATGGCATGATAAAATAGGGTGGAATAGCATCTAAATTTTCATCAATCACATTGATTATATTAGAATCGTGAACTGATTTCATAATTCTAACTTCACGTTTAAATCTCAAAATAGATTCTTCATCATCCGTTCTACACGTTTTTAAAGCATAATAATTTCCATCTTTGCATACACGAAAAACAGTTCCCATACCACCTTCACCAATATATTCTATTATCTCATATTCATCAATTTTATTTCCTATTTTCATGTCTATATTTACTAAATTTTATATATTATTTCTTACATATCTTCCATTGAAAAAAGCCTGCTCTCTATCTCATACTTAAACAAGGCTTTCTTCCGTAATTCCTCTACTTTGAGCGCAAACAAATCCGGCTTGAAATTTTTGGATTGTCTTTTCACCTCTGCCACCAGAGCTTTTTTCTCTTCCGCATATAGTCCGACAATATCTATTTCATCCTGATCTTTATTATTCTTGCCTTGCCACCAAGAGCCTATATCTGCAAATTCCTTGCTTTCCATCATCTGTTGGCGGAAATACATTTCCAGAGCCAAACCGGAGAATGTCGGATAATCCTTTTTTATAATATCTGCCAGGCGTTCAAAATTCTGTATCTCTATATAATTTTGATACTTGATAAAATACCGGAACCAGAAACGTAAAAACATATCCGAAACTTCATAACGGACTGTCTGGGAACCCTCCTTGGAGAGTATGGGCCGTTTCTTCTTTACCAGATTATAGTCTTCTTCCAATCTCTTCAATTGTCCGCCCAGACTCATTCCACCCATAACCGCTTCCATTTCCGGCAGGGTGTTCTTACCATTGGAGATTGCTGATAAGATAGAAAAGTAATTACCGTATTTTTTTCCGAACTCCTGTATCAGCAAAGCCTGTCCTTCAGTCAGAAAGGATGAATCGGGTTGCAACATGAAATCGACCATGCTTTCCATGCTTGTACATCCATTGTCCATAAACTGCTCGATATACTTTGGGACACCACCGGTAAAGGTATAGAGTGCCAACAAGTCATCTTTAGTATAGTCGGCCTTATGATCCGATATGATTTCTTTCAATACGGAAGTAGTAAAAGGAGCTAACTTCATGATACTGTCAGCACGGCCATACAGCGGTTCTTTTGAATCCCTGAAGATTTTATTCATAAGGGTATAGACCGAACCGCTCACGATAAGATTGACATGGCTCTGTTTCCTCAGTCGATCCCAAGTATCCTGCATCAAGCTGTAAATCTCTTGATTTATGTAATAGAACTCCTGAAATTCGTCTATAACCAGATTATATTCCATCCGTGTTCCCAAATCCATTAAGAAGCGGAACATTTCTGCAAAGTTGGTAAGTTCCGGTACATAAATATCAAGTGCCTGCCGGATCTCGGAAGTAAATCGTAGACAGAGATCTGTTTCATTGCTTCGGCTGACAAATAAGTACACCGTAGGAGTATCCTCGCAACTCTTGAATATAAGACTGGTCTTGCCGATACGTCGCCGACCGGTAAGGACAGTCATTTGGGAATGCACGGAAAAGGATACTTGGCGAACCTTTTCCAATGATGCTAACTCTTTTTCTCTATTGTAGAATTTCATATCCTTATCATTTTATGTTCGATTTCACTACTGCAAAGTTTACCACTGTAAAATTTACGGCGGTAAATTTTGTAAGCAATAGCAAAGTTACTAATAATTTTGAGAATATAATATGATTAAAGCACTGAAAACCAAAAAAGAGTAAATACTTAACATTTCAACTCATTTACGATACCGTATTATACTAAATCAGTTTCTTGACGCCACTCAAAATAAGTAAAATGCCCAAAAGCATCAGCATCAGACAGCATCAGAGAGGCAATAGGAGCACTTGGCGGCAAGCTCGTCATCGGAGGCGTTCCCAAGTCCGGCAACAAGG
>OLNS01001090.1_pt1 | contig 22150 bp, 22 predicted proteins | sample 1673031 | NCBI WGS metagenome assembly OLNS01 (sample SAMEA3136748, study PRJEB25190) | human gut metagenome | biome: human gut; feature: human-associated habitat; material: faeces | place: Austria | collected 2013
TAGCAGAACTTAAAATATAAATGAGGTTGTGCCAACGTTTTGACACAACCTCATTTTTATAATCAGATTAACCTTATCAGTCCAATTGAGCCAATTTGTTTTCAGAACCAAGCACGTTAACGATTTTGTGCTTGTAAAGTTTCTCCATGTTGTCACGAGCCGGACCCAGATATTTGCGCGGGTCAAATTCAGCCGGTTTCTCAGCAAACACCTTACGAACAGCAGCAGTCATAGCCAAACGAGAGTCTGAGTCGATATTGATTTTACAAACAGCAGACTTCGCAGCCTTGCGCAGTTGCTCTTCGGGAATACCGATAGCTGCTTCCAACTTACCGCCGAATTGATTAATAGTATCAACTTCTTCTTGAGGAACTGAAGAAGAACCGTGAAGAACGATAGGGAATCCAGGAAGTTTCTCCATTACAGCATCCAATACGGCAAATTCCAAAGGAGGAGGAACCAGACGACCTGTAGCAGGATCTACGTGGCATTGTTCGGGTTTGAACTTGTATGCACCATGAGAAGTACCGATAGAAATAGCCAAAGAGTCACAACCTGTACGAGTAGCGAAATCGATAACTTCTTCCGGATTGGTATAAGTATGGTGTTCAGCAGATACTTCATCTTCTACACCAGCCAACACGCCAAGTTCACCTTCCACTGTAACATCGAATTGATGAGCATAGTCAACAACCTTCTTTGTTAAAGCAACATTTTCTTCGTATGGAAGATGTGAACCGTCAATCATTACGGAGGAGAAACCTGAATCGATACAGCTTTTACAAGTTTCAAAAGTATCTCCGTGGTCAAGATGAAGAACAATTTCAGGATGTTTGCAGCCCAGTTCCTTAGCATATTCCACAGCGCCCTGAGCCATGTAACGCAGCAAAGTAGCGTTAGCATATTGGCGAGCACCCTTAGATACCTGAAGGATAACCGGAGACTTAGTCTCTACTGCAGCCTTAATGATAGCCTGCATCTGTTCCATGTTATTGAAGTTGAATGCAGGGATTGCATATCCACCTTTGATAGCGCGAGCAAACATTCCTCTTGTGTTTACAAGGCCTAAATCTTTGTAATTAACCATTTTGTTTAAAGTTTATTGTTAGTGAATTAAAATTCCACGCAAAAGTAAGCATTATCCTTTAAAAAGAAGAACAAGAGAAGAATAAAATACCTCTACTCACCAGTCAAATCCATTCTATTTTAAAGCTATTGGCTTGAATTAACAGAATATTGTAATCTCTATATTACAAAGTTTTTGCATCTGTCTGTTCATTCTCTCCTTTTGCGTTCTTACCTCTATAAACAAAAAAGCCGGAAAGCGAGTTTGTTTTCCGGCCTGTTATTTACACATTATTATATATTATCTTTTCAGATAGATAATCGTAGGTAAATGGTCGCTGTAACCGTTCAGCCATACGCGCCCGCCATGAGTACGCAAAGGTGAACCTTTGTATTTACCATCCTGCTGAATCAGGTAGTCGCGGATAAAAACCTCGCTATGGTCGTAACGCAGTCCTTTTTTCGCTTTCACCAACGGTCTGGACAGTACAATCTGGTCGAACAGATTCCACTTGCCACGATAGAGCAAGGTTCCCACACCCTTATCCTCCAGTATTTCCCACCAGGGATTGAAGAACTGATTGGCTTTCATACCCGATATATATTTACGGGCCCCTAAAGTCTGCATGCTTTCATCCATCGGATCGTCATTCATATCTCCCATAACAAAGAGTTTCAACTTTTTGTCTTCATGCATCAAGGAGTCCGTCAACGCCTTTACCTGCCTGGCGGCATGCACCCGCACCGGTGATTTCGCTCCGCGGGAAGGCCAGTGATTCACAATGAAACACACACGCTCACCCGCCATTCTACCATCTACAATAAGGAAACCGCGCGTCAGATGCACCGTATCCCCTTCAAACGGAGCGGAAAGTACCAGTTTAGAGTTCGTCACGGCAAACTGTTGCGGATCATACAAAAGTGCACAGTCAATGCCACGTCTGTCGGGTCCCTCATAATGAACAAACTTATAGTTAGCCATAGCCGGCTGACTGACAAGATCCGTCAGTACCCTATGATTCTCGACTTCTGCCACGCCAATTACTGCCGGTCCCTCAGGAACCAGATTACGCGACAAGGCACTCAACACGTCCGAGAGATTATGCAGTTTAGCTTCGTACTTTTTCGCAGTCCACCGGTAACTGCCATCAGGCAGGAAGTCATAGTCATTCTTACCTGCATCATGGATGGTATCAAACAGATTCTCAAGATTATAAAACGCTATGCTATACAGTTTGCGTTCCGTGTTCTGGGCTACAACTATTGTAACGCTGAACCAAAAAGAAAAGAATACAATCAGTTTTCTCATAGGTGATATGATATTAATCTCCTGCAAAAATCTAAAATAAAAAGTTATAAACCTATCAATTGCCAGCTTTTTTTGCAAAAAACCTTTTTTCATTTCATAGAAAAGCATTATCTTTGCGCACTGAAAAAGACCATTACACTATTTATTACCAAAATAGTAACAGAATATAAATTAAAAAAACAAATATTGAAATGAAAAAAGGTATTCATCCTGAAAATTACCGTCCGGTAGTATTTAAAGATATGTCAAACGGCGATGTGTTCTTGTCTCGTTCTACAGTAAATACTAAGGAGACTATCGAGTTCGAAGGCGAAACTTATCCGTTGGTAAAGTTGGAAATCTCCAGCACTTCTCACCCGTTCTACACTGGTAAGTCTAAGTTGGTTGACACAGCCGGTCGTGTTGATAAATTCATGAGCCGTTACGGTAACCGTAAGAAATAATCTGTTTTTCAAAGAAACGGAAAAAGGGGATCTGCTACAGATTCCCTTTTTTACTATATGCATACTACCCAACGTCAGTCCCATGCAAGACATAATTTCCACGGAAACCGCATCATCCTGTTTAGGTAAATCAGACTTTCCCGCGGAACGGCGGACGCACCACCACAGCCTTCAACTTACGGCCGCGCATATCAATACAGATTTCCGTACCAACCTTACTATATTCGGGCTTCACATACCCCATACCGATACCAATTTTACGGGTAGGCGACATTGTGCCCGAAGTAACCACTCCAATAGGAGTACCTTCCGGATTCTGTAACTCATAACCGTGACGGGGAATACCGCGATCTACCATTTCAAAACCGACCAATTTACGTACCGTACCCTCCGTCTTCTGTTTCTCCAGCATCGGACGATTGATAAAGTTCTTACCCTCTACAAACTTGGTAATCCATCCCAATCCAGCTTCAATAGGCGACGTGGTATCATCCAGGTCATTTCCATACAAGCAGAATCCCATTTCAAGGCGAAGCGTATCACGAGCACCCAAACCGATAGGTTTGATACCGAACTCCGCACCAGCCTCAAACACGGCATTCCATATTTTTATTGCAGCTTCAGGATAGAAATAGAGTTCAAAACCACCAGCTCCAGTATAACCGGTATTGGAGATTATAACATCCGGCTCACCTGCAAATTCACCATGCGTAAAGGTGTAATACGAAAGTTCGGAAAGATTAACAGGTGTCAGTTTCTGCAATGCTTCGATAGCTTTCGGACCTTGTACCGCAAGCTGCGCCATACGGTCGGAAGCATTCTCCAACTCAGCTCCCATCGTATTATGAGACATACACCAGTTCCAGTCTTTCTCGATATTGGAAGCATTGACTACCAACAGATATTTCTCCTGCTCGTACCGGTAGACCAATAAATCGTCTACAATACCGCCATCCTCATTGGGGAAGCAAGTATATTGTACCTTACCGGGAGTAAGAGCTGCTACGTTATTAGAGGTGACTGTCTGTAAAAAATCCAAAGCATGCGGACCTTTCACCCAAAACTCTCCCATGTGGGAGACGTCAAACACACCGACACCCTGACAAACAGCAAGATGTTCATCAATGATACCGGAATATTCGATAGGCATATTGTATCCCGCAAATTCGTGCATCTTAGCTCCCAGCGAGATGTGCGTTTCTGTAAATGGAGTGGTTTTCATGGTGTGACTTATAAGTTATAGATTATGATTTATTTGTTAGCGGCAACGAGTTCGGCTATCTTGACGATAACATTCATGGCTTTCTCCATATTCTGAATAGGAATAAATTCGTAACGTCCGTGGAAATTCAGACCACCGGCAAAGATGTTGGGGCACGGCAAGCCTTTGAACGAAAGTTGCGCACCGTCCGTACCGCCACGAATAGCTTTTACGTGAGGCTCTACACCGACGGCTTCCATAGCTTTAAAAGCTGTATCGATGATATGCATCACCGGCTCAATCTTCTCACGCATATTATAATATTGGTCATGTAGTTCGAATGCGGCTGTACCCTCGCCATATTCGGCATTAATTTTGCAGACAAGGTGTTCAAATTCTTTCTTGCGGCTCTCAAAACGGACACGGTCGTGATCGCGAATAATGTAAGTAACCGTAGTCTGCTCCACTTCACCCGTAATTCCAATAAGATGATAGAAACCCTCGTACCCCTCGGTATGTTCCGGTGTTTCGTGGCTGGGTAACATGGAAATAAAACGATTGGCTACGCGGATAGAATTTATCATCTTGTTTTTGGCATAGCCCGGATGTACATTGCGTCCCTTGAAAACAATCTTGGCAGAAGCCGCATTGAAGTTCTCAAACTCCAGTTCGCCTACTTCACCGCCATCCATAGTATAAGCCCATTCGCAACCGAATTGCTCAACATTGAATTTATGCGCACCCAAACCGATTTCCTCATCGGGATTGAAACCGATACGGATTTTACCATGTTTGATTTCAGGATGTTCTTTCAGATAAGCTACTGCCGAAACAATCTCCGCAATACCGGCTTTATCATCGGCACCCAATAATGTTTTTCCGTTAGTAACAATCAAATCTTCTCCCTTATGGTCGAGCAATTCGGGGAATTGAGCAGGAGAAAGAACCACTTGCTCATCTGCGCAAAGAACAATGTCCTTTCCATCGTAATTCTCTACAATGCACGGGGAAACATCTTTCCCGCTCATATCGGGACTAGTATCCATGTGGGCAATGAAGCCGACAACAGGTACAGACTTATCTATATTGGCAGGAAGAGTGGCAAACAGATAACCGTTCTCATCCAATGTAATCTCTTCCAACCCCAAAGCCTCCAATTCTTCTTTCAAGAACCTGGCAAATACCATTTGCCCCGGAGTACTCGGAGTTACCCCACTTTCCTCATTCGATTGCGTATCGAAACTTACATACTTAAAAAAACGTTCTACTAAAGTCATGATGATAGTGATTATAGTTAGTGATTAGCGATTAGTGGTTAGTGATGAACGATTAACGGTCAGTAGGCTACAACCGCGCCCTCCTTTTATCCGAACGGCATTAATCACTTATCACTAAACCCTAATCACTATTTTACTGCCGTAAAATTAAAAAAAGGATTGTGAACTGCCAAGCAATTCACAACCCTTTTTCATTCATTAATAACTATTTTGTCAATCAAAAGTGACTGCTACCATCAAAACAATGGGTACAAAGTTTACATTTAGGCAGACCAATAGCCTCAACCAATGTTTCCAGCGTATTGAACTTTAATGATGACAGTCCAAAACGCTCACGGATAACTTCTACCATTTTCTCGTACTCCGACGAACCCGTAGTGGCATATTTCTCAAGATTTTTGTTTTCATCACCTTCCAACTCCTTAATGACACGGCGGGTAATCAACTCCAAATCTCCTTTGGATGCTGTGAAGCCAACAAACGGACAGCTATATATCAACGGCGGACAGGCAATACGAATGTGTACTTCTTTCGCTCCATACTCATAAAGCACCTTTACATTATCGCGCAACTGAGTTCCACGGACAATGGAATCGTCACAAAACAGAAGGCGTTTACCTTCCAGCATGGCACGGTTGGGAATGAGTTTCATCTTTGCCACCAACGAACGCATTTCCTGCCTGCTGGGAGTGAAACTACGCGGCCAAGTCGGAGTATATTTTGAAATGGCGCGATGATAAGGCACTCCCTTTCCTTCGGCATATCCTAGCGCCATACCGACACCGGAATCGGGTATGCCGCACGTACAATCCACTTCCGAGGTATCGGTCTGTCCCATTTTCAGTCCGGAAACAAAGCGTACATCTTCCACATTCTTTCCCTCATAGCATGAAGTGGGAAAACCATAATAAACCCATAGGAAAGAACATATCTGCATCTCCTCATTAGGTTTGCGCATCTGCTCCACCCCTTCTGCATGCAGACGGACAATCTCGCCCGGTCCCAGATAGCGGTCTATTTCATATCCCAAGTTCGGGAAACTGCTCGATTCACTTGTGGCTGCATATGCTCCATCTTTCTTACCGATAACAATGGGAGTGCGCCCCCAACGGTCGCGGGCGGCAATAATGCCGTCTTCCGTCAGCAGCAGCATGGAACATGAACCTTTAATATGCTTGTATACATTCTCAATGCCGTCTACAAAAGTCTTACCTTGTATCAGCAGCAAAGCGATAAGTTCCGTTTGATTGGTTTTGCCGGAACTTAATTCGGCAAAGTGCATATTTTGCTCCAGAAGTTCGGTTTCCAACTCTTTCAGGTTCATAATCTTGGCAACCGTAACTATGGCAAAACGACCGAGATGGGAATTTAAAATAAGAGGTTGAGGGTCTGTGTCACTGATAATTCCGATGCCGGAATTTCCCTTGAACTTATCCAGTTCGTCTTCAAATTTCGTACGGAAATAGGTACTTTCCAAATTATGAATGGAGCGTGTAAATACAGCCTCATCCTGATCATAAGTAGCCAAACCGCCACGTTTTGTCCCTAAATGCGAATTATAATCTGTGCCGTAAAACAAATCCGCCACGCAACTTGCCTTGGCGACTGTCCCGAAAAAACCTCCCATAAGTTCCTTGTGTTATTAGTTATTTTATTAACGGGTACAAAGGTACAAAGAAGTTTCCTTGTGAGCGATATATTCCACCTCTAAAAATAATAAAAAACTCCCCGCCAAAACAAAGAAGTCAGTCCTGCGGGGAGTTTACCAATACCTAATAAGAATTTCTTTTTACCTTAATCATTTCCATTTTTTCACACTCTTCTTCTCAGCCGGAGTAGCTTCAATCAAGCTCAATGCGAAACCACCGCTACGTGCTTCCCAAACGGAGATTTTGGTTTTATTGGTTACAATACCTTTCTTTATCTGATAGGAAGTAGGATTCTCTTTGTAGTCGGCATCCTTACCATCGGCATACAGAGTAGCTACATATTGCTTGCCCGGCGTCAGAAAATCGAGAGTAAAGCCGGCTGTGCGGGCATTTTCATCTGTAATGCCGCCTACAAACCAATTATCAGTACCTTTCGCCTTACGGGCTACGGTAATGTAATCTCCCGGTTCAGCTTCAATATATTCGCTGTCGTCCCAATCTACGGCTACATCTTTGATGAACTGGAATGCATCCATGTGCTTCTCGTAATTCTCCACTAGATCGGCAGCCATTTGCAACGGACTGTAAAGGGTTACATAAAGAGCCAACTGCTTGGCAAGCGTAGTTTGTACCTGTCCGTGAGGCAGGTCGCCCATGAAATCCAGTTTTGTATCAAAAATACCCGGAGTGTAGTCCATCGGTCCGCCGATAAGACGGTTGAACGGAAGTAGTGTGGTATGAAACGGCTTACTACCGCCAAATGCTTCGTATTCAGTGCCACGGGCAGATTCGTTGCCGATAAGATTCGGATAAGTACGGCACAAACCGGTAGGACGTACGGCTTCATGGCCATTGACACAGATTTCATAGTCGGCCGCTTTTTTTACGGCATAAAGATAGTGATTGTTCATCCATTGTCCGTAATGATGTTCGCCACGCGGGATGATATTTCCTACGTAACCGCTCTTCACAGCATTATAACCGTTATCGACCATAAACCGGTAAGCTTTGTCCATGTGGCGTTCGTAGTTGCGGACGGAAGAAGAAGTCTCATGGTGCATCATCAGTTTAACACCTTTACTCTTGGCATATGCATTCAACATCTTCACATCGAAATCGGGGTACGGAGTCACAAAGTCGAAAACATAGTCTTTGGAGTGTCCGAACCAGTCTTCCCAACCTTCGTTCCAACCTTCTACCAGAACCTGGTCAAAGCCGTGGGCAGCGGCAAAATCTATGTATCTCTTCACGTTCTCATTGTTGGCGCCATGACGTCCGTTAGGTTTTGTTTTGGAATAGTCCGTTTCGCCCAACTTAACAGAAGGCAGATCATCCGTATACGCCCAAGTGCTTTTACCGGCAATCATTTCCCACCATACTCCTACATATTTCACAGGTTTAATCCAAGAAACATCTTCATAAGCGCAAGGTTCGTTCAAATTTAAAGTCAACTTGGAAGCAAGAATATCGCGTGCATCGTCACTGACAATCACCGTACGCCACGGCGATTTACAGGGAGCTTGCATATAACCTTTATCACCTACTGCATCGGGCGTCAGCCAAGATTCAAAAATCAGATTTTTATCATCCAGATTCAGATGCATGCAGGAGTAGTCTACCAAGGCAGCTTCGTGCAGATTGATATACAAGCCGTCCGCCGTTTTCATCTGAAGGGAAGTCTGTACGCCCGTCGGAGAGAATTGTGTCTGCGACGCATTACCGGTAATGGCAGATTTCATAAGACCGCGGATTTCAGAAAGTTTGGACTCTGTAAAGTCATACTCCTGCGTATCATAATCACCTGGAATCCAAAACGCCTTATGGTCACCCGTCATGGCAAATTGGGTACGTTCTTCCTTAATAACAAAGTAGTTCAAATTCTTTTGTAAAGGAAACTCGTAACGGAAACCGAGGCCATCATCGAAAAGACGGAAACGGATGATAATATTACGGTCTTGCGCTTTTTGGTCCAGCGTTACAGCCATTTCATTATAATGGTTGCGGATTTGTTTCACCTCACCCCACACCGGTTCCCATGTTTCGTCGAATGTAGACGTTTGGGTATCGGCCAGAGTAAATCCGTTCATCAGTCCCGGATCATTCTTCAATTCCAAACCCAGCTTTGAGGGCTTTATAACAGCTTTTCCTTTGTAGAAAAGTTCATAAACAGGTTCACCTTGAGAATTGACGGAGAAGTTTAATTGAAGTTGTCCATTGGGCGAGGTGATGCTCTCGGCCATTGCTGCACTACTCATAAAAAGTACGAGCAGGAAGCAGGTTAGTTTAATGCAAATTGCTTTCATGTTTCTCATGCTATGATTTATAATTTATTTGATGCAAATATAAGCAGGAAAGTCTCCTGATTTAAGGTTATCAAATGAAAATAGATGTGAAATAAAAGCAAACGTTTGCATAAGTGATTATAAACCTGTTTTTTAAAAGAAATACCGCTCACTCGGAAATACAAATGGAATGAAAACACTATCTTTGTCAACTCAATACCAGACTTCAATTATTATGACTAAAATATTGATAGCCATATTTCTTGGCGGCGGCACAGGCAGCGTATTGCGCTATTGCGTGCAAATGGCACTCCATGAACGGATAGTACCCTACTCCTTTCCTTGGGCTACATTTGCCGTAAACATCATCGGAGGCTTCCTTATAGGATTGTTCTACGTCTTATCCGCCCGCTTCAACTTATCCGCAGAAGTAAGAATGTTGCTGACTACCGGCTTGTGTGGTGGCTTCACCACTTTTTCCACATTTTCCAACGACGGATTGATTCTAATTAAACAAGGATTTTACGGATTATTCGCCCTATATACCTTATTAAGTATCTTGTTGGGAATATTTGCAGTATGGGGCGGAAATATCTTAGGGAAGACCTTTTAAAACAGCAATCATGAGAACAGGCAAACCCTTCAGCATGTCGCCCGTACGGGTCATCTCCCCCACTTTTGAAAGTCAAGTCGAGAGTTTCAAATCACTCAAGGAATGGCTTAGGACCGAAGAAACTGTCAGAGGGATATGTTTCAGCAAACAAATGGAAGAATCAATGGATTGTTCTTATAAAAGTATCACCAATTGCACTTTCAGCCATGTACAGTTCAACAACTGTAAACTGAAAGCTACTCACTTTACGGATGTCCGTTTCGAGCATTGCGATTTGTCCAACATATCATTTGCAGAAAGCTCTCTTTTTCGGGTAGAATTCATTTCCTGTAAACTAGTCGGCACAAATCTGCCAGAAACAATCCTGAATCATTGCAGGATGCAGGATTGCAATGCGAGATACCTCAATTTTTCCATGAGTAAAATCAATCAGGCGGAGTTCACCACCTGCGATTTGCGCAACAGCGACTTCAACGACTGCAAGTTGACTTCCATCGCTTTTACCAATTGCGAGTTAGTAGAAGCGGAATTTTCGCATACTCCGCTCAGGGGCATTGACTTGAGCGATTCGCATATCGAGGGTATTCACGTCAATCTGCCGGATATACGGGGAGCTATCGTCAGTACCCACCAAGCCATGGACCTGACAAGCCTGCTGGGACTCGTAATAAAAGACTGAACAATTTTCCATTTTCACTTGTTATACCTATGGAATTTACATTTAAAATAAAATAAGATGAAAATAGAAAAGATTATCGGACGTGAGATTCTTGATTCAAGAGGAAACCCTACCGTAGAAGTTGATGTAATATTAGAGTCCGGCTTTATCGGCCGCGCTTCCGTACCCTCCGGTGCATCCACTGGCGAACATGAAGCCCTAGAACTGCGTGACGGTGATAAAAAACGTTATGGTGGCAAGGGGGTACTGAAAGCCGTTAACAATATTAATAATATCATCGCTCCCAAGTTGATTGGCATGTCGGTTCTTGAACAGATGAGTATCGACCATACCATGCTGGCCTTGGACGGCACAAAGACCAAATCCAATCTGGGTGCAAATGCAATCTTGGGGGTTTCGCTTGCCGTAGCCAAAGCAGCGGCGGCATACCTTGATATTCCCCTCTATCGCTATATCGGTGGAACAAATACATATGTAATGCCTGTTCCGATGATGAATATCATCAATGGCGGTTCGCACAGTGATGCCCCCATCGCTTTCCAGGAATTTATGATACGTCCGGTAGGGGCGAATTCTTTCCGTGAAGGTCTGCGCATGGGCGCAGAAGTGTTCCACGCCTTAAAGAAAGTATTGCATGACCGCGGACTTAGTACTGCTGTAGGCGACGAGGGCGGTTTCGCTCCCGACTTGACAGGCACAGAAGACGCTTTGGACTCGATCATTGCTGCCATTAAGGCTGCCGGCTACGAACCGGGCAGGGATGTGATGATTGCCATGGACTGCGCTTCTTCCGAATTCTATCACGACGGCATTTACGATTACAGCAAATTCGAAGGTGAGAAAGGCAAAAAACGTACAGCCAACGAGCAGGTAGATTATCTGGAAGAGTTGATTGACAAATATCCTATCGACTCTATCGAAGACGGCATGAGCGAAAACGACTGGAATGGCTGGAAGAAACTGACCGACCGCATCGGAAACCGCTGTCAACTGGTAGGTGACGACCTATTTGTCACCAATGTAGATTTCCTTGCCATGGGTATCGAAAAAGGTTGCGCAAACTCCATACTAATTAAGGTAAATCAAATCGGCTCCCTGACAGAAACGCTGAATGCCATCGAAATGGCGCACCGTCATGGCTACACGACCGTTACGTCCCATCGTTCCGGCGAAACGGAAGATTCCACGATTGCAGACATTGCCGTAGCCACCAACAGCGGTCAAATCAAGACCGGTTCTTTAAGCCGTTCAGACCGTATGGCTAAATACAATCAGTTGTTGCGCATCGAAGAAGAGATAGGCAATAACGCCGTATACGGATACAAAAGAATAAAATAAGTGCCGTTTTCAAACTGAGCCGAAATATCATAAAGACAAAGAGATATATCATTGCTGATATATCTCTTTTTTTGAGCCTCTTGTCGGATTCGAACCAACGACCCCGAGATTACAAATCACGTGCTCTGGCCAACTGAGCTAAAGAGGCGGGTGGGTAAGCTATCTATATCGCGCCGCTACAACCAACTACCTTTGCTGCGATCAAGCCCTGGAGGATTCGAAGGGAGCTGGCCGTATAGGACTTACCCGTTTTGCGAGTGCAAAGGTAGATAAAAATTTTAAATCTGCAATACCTTCCCCTAACTTTTTTCAACTTTAACAAGAATACAGGGTCTACAACCAATATTATTTATAACTTTGCGCCATATTTCTAAGAAAAATGGCAGAAAATAAAGGTTACATGCAATATGCAATGTTGTTCGGCACCTATTTGGGAGGATATTGGATTTTAAAATTCATCCTCTTCCCTTTAGGATTGACAATTCCGTTTTTATCTTTCCTTTTCGTAGGGCTCACGTTATGTGTCCCTTTCATGGGCTATTATTATGTACGAATGTATCGTAATACTGTATGCAGCGGCAGTATCAGCTTCTTGCATGCATGGATATTCACAGTATTCATGTATATGTTTGCCGCATTGCTGACGGCAGTGGCACACTACATTTATTTCCGTTTCATCGATCATGGTTTCGTTATCAATGCCTACGAATCTCAAATTGATATCTTAAACAAAAGCGGTATACCGGACATAGAAGCCTATACAAACATGTTTCAAGAAACATTGGAGACTGTGAAATCGCTCACTCCCATAGATATCACCATGCAACTGGTGTCATGGAATGTATTTTGCGGTTCATTGCTCGCGCTTCCTACCGCCTTATTTGTAATGAGGCGTAAAAAGGAATGACAAGAACAGACAAATTTCAAATAAATCAGGTATAGTATAATATAGTAAAATCGTAAATAAGCAAATGGATATTTCAGTTGTCGTTCCTTTATATAATGAAGAGGAGTCTCTTCCGGAATTGTTTGCATGGATTGAACGGGTAATGAAAGCCCATGACTTTTCTTATGAAGTTATTTTCGTTAACGACGGAAGTACCGACCGTTCCTGGCAAATAATAGAGCAATTACAAACAAAATCTGATAAAGTGCGCGGAATAAAGTTCCGTCGCAATTATGGCAAATCACCGGCTCTCTATTGCGGTTTTGAACAGGCCCAGGGCGATGTTGTGATTACAATGGACGCCGACCTGCAAGACAGTCCTGACGAAATACCGGAACTATACCGCATGATTACGGAAGATGGCTACGACCTGGTGTCCGGCTGGAAGCAAAAAAGATACGATCCGCTGTCAAAGACCATACCGACAAAACTGTTCAACGCTACGGCACGCAAGGTTTCCGGTATAAAGAACCTGCACGATTTCAATTGCGGCTTGAAAGCCTATCGCAAAGATGTTATAAAAAACATAGAAGTGTACGGCGAAATGCATCGCTATATCCCCTACCTGGCAAAGAATGCCGGTTTCAAGAAGATTGGCGAGAAAGTCGTACACCATCAGGCACGGAAATTTGGCAAGACAAAATTCGGCGGGTGGAATCGTTTCTTCAACGGATATCTGGACTTGATATCCCTCTGGTTCCTTTCCACCTTCGGCATCAAGCCTATGCACTTCTTTGGCATATTGGGTTCGCTGATGTTCTTCGTCGGATTCGTTGCCGTCATTATTGTCGGCGCCAGCAAGCTGTATTACATGAATCAAGGGATGCCCTACCGCCTTGTGACAGATTCTCCCTATTTCTACCTGTCACTGACATCCATGATTATCGGCACGCAGTTATTTGTGGCAGGTTTTCTCGGAGAGCTGATATCCCGCAATGCACCAGAACGCAATAAGTACCAAATAGAGAAAATGATTTAACCATGAAAGCATTAGTCAGATTTATAATATTCGGGGCTGTTCTTTTCCCTGTTTTCAGTATAGTAATATCCTGTTCGGAAGAAGCGGACTGTTCAATGACAACGCGAGCCATGATGCAATGTTACCTATATACATTGGATCCTGACACCAAAGTGGTATCCAATGATACCTTAGACTCTTTGACGGTTACTGCCTTTGGCACGGATTCCGTCATCATCAACAATCAAAAAAAAGTGCACGATCTCTCGTTGCCACTGAGATATACCGCCGACTCCACCGTACTCGTGTTTCATTACAGCAAGACATTGACAGATACGCTTGTTATTCACCAAACCAACACACCTTACTTCTTGTCAATGGATTGCGGTTATCAAATGAAACAAGCCATAACAGATGTCCGATACAGTCGCCACAGTCTTGATTCTATTCGCGTTGCAAATAAAGAAGCCGGAATTTATGGAGCAGAAAATCTTAAACTATTCTATTAGTCTGGCGTTCTGTTTGCTGCTGTCTCTTCCATTACAGGCACAAAACAGTGACATTTCCGCCCCGCCGGCAAACACTCCGCCCAAAAAGGAGAAAAAAGAGGCCAAAGAGGAAGTACACTATCCGCTGTACAATGGTATTTCTGTCAGTGTTGATTTATGGGGGTCCGGAAGCAAACTGTTTGGGAGTGACTTTTTCAGCAGTGAGGTAGCTGTCGATGTCAATCTTAAAAATCGCTTTTTCCCGATTGTAGAATTAGGATATGGCAATACTGATACTTGGAGCGACAAAGGAATACATTATAAAACCGGTGCTCCCTATTTCCGTATCGGTATGGACTATAATGCGCTTTATAACAAAAAGCACGGACATATGATACTCGTTGGCCTACGCTATGCGGCAACGAGCTTTAAATATGATGTAGAAGCGTTAGGCATCAACGACCCTGAATACGGGGGAAGTTTGGGTAATCCGAATTTGATAGACGGCATTTGGGGAAACAGCCTGCCTTTTAATTATAAAGGAATGAAAGGTTCGATGCAATGGGCCGAATTTTGTGTCGGCATACGGGCGCATGTATGGAAAGACCTGTATATGGGTTGGGCGTTACGTTTCAAATTCCGTATGAGTTCTTCCGTTGCCGAGCATGGTGATCCATGGTACGTACCGGGCTACGGGAAGTACAACGGAAACACAACCGGGGTTACCTATACAATAACTTATAAACTACCATTCTAAGAGATAATGACAGGATTAGAAATCTGGTTGCTTGCCATAGGGCTTGCTATGGACTGTTTTGCTGTATCCATAGCCAGCGGCATTATATTAAAACGTGTTCAATTGCGCCCGATGCTGATAATGGCATTGGCTTTCGGCTTTTTTCAGGCACTCATGCCATTGCTTGGCTGGATAGGCGCCAGTTTTTTCAGCCATCTCATTGAAAGTATAGACCATTGGATAGCTTTTGCCATTTTAGCTTTTCTGGGTGGACGTATGATTATGGAATCTTTCAAGGATGAAGATTGCCGGCACGAGTTCGATCCTACCAAGCTGAAAGTAGTAGCGGCATTGGCGGTAGCCACCAGCATCGATGCCTTGGCGGTAGGTGTTTCGTTCGCTTTTCTGGGAGTTTGCAACTTTGCATCCATTCTGCCCCCTATCGGCATCATAGGATTTGTGTCGTTTGCCTTATCACTGGCAGGATTGATGTTCGGCATCCGATGCGGATGCGGCATCGCCCGCAAGCTGCGTTCCGAACTGTGGGGCGGCATTATCCTCATCGTTATCGGAACGAAGATATTGATAGAGCACTTGTTCTTTTAAATGAAGAGTGAAAAACGAAGAAACGGCAGGCTGTCCGATAAAAGGCAGTCTGATAGAAGGATAAAAACGAAGACCGCTTAATTTATTTATACAGCATCATACATTCATTATGGAGAAGAAAACACAACGTAATTTTTTATGGGTTGCCCTGCTTGTCCTGGGTACTATCGGAATACTTGCACGCCACAACCGCGCTGATCCTTATCAAACTGCCAGCGGACTGATATTCGGAACAGTCTATAACATAACCTATCAGTACGACAGCAATTTGAAAGCCGAGATAGAAGCTGAGCTTAAACGGTTTGACGGCTCTCTATCTCCGTTTAACGATACGGCAACGATTACACGCATCAACCGGAACGAAGAAATCATTCCCGATACTTTCTTCACCAACGTATTCCGCCGCAGCATGGAAATCTCCCGGGAGACCCAAGGTGCTTTCGACATTACGGTAGCCCCGCTTGCCAACGCATGGGGATTCGGATTTAAGAAAGGCACATTTCCCGACTCTGCTATGATAGACAGCTTGCTGGACATTATAGGCTACCCGAAAGTATCGTTATCCGCCGACGGAAAAGTTATCAAGCAGGATCCCCGCATCATGCTTTCGTGCAGCGCCGTAGCCAAAGGCTATGCAGTAGATGTCATTGCGCAATTGCTGGAAAAGAAAGGCATCGACAATTTCATGGTAGATATAGGCGGCGAAGTGGTGGTGCGCGGAGAAAACCCGAAAAAAAGTTTATGGCGCATCGGAATCAACAAGCCGATAGACGACTCGCTCGCTGTAAATCAGGAATTGCAGACCATACTGCAAGTTACCGATGTGGGCATAGCCACTTCGGGGAATTACCGGAACTATTACTACAAAGACGGCAAAAAATATGCCCATACCATAGACCCGCGCACAGGCTATCCAGTGCAGCACAGTATCCTGTCGGCCACAGTGATTACCCGCGACTGCATGAGTGCAGATGCCTATGCCACCGCTTTCATGGTCATGGGCCTGGAAGAAGCCGAACGCTTTGCCGATGCACACCCCGACCTCGACGCATGCTTCATATATGCGGACGAAAAAGGGGAACTCCGGATGTTCTACACGAAAGGAATGGATAAATATATGACGGTAAAATAGCGATTCGTCCCGGTTTTCATCCTCCACGAAGTTTTTAATTTAAAAACATCTGTCACGGGACATTCATTAAATATCACAAAATCAGCCAACTAATTCATACACAAATTATTGCGAATTAGTTGGCTAATTTTGTGATATTTAATGAATGTCCCTAATTATAAGTGAAATATATTTATTCTTATTTCGAACTCACGTTAATTTATGCACGTGTTTCGTCTGTGAATGACAGGCAGGACACTACAAGGCAGATAGAGGATTTAAAGGGATATGCCCTTTTGCAGGATATAGAGATAGTACGGATATTTCAAGAACACATAAGCGGAGCAAAGAAGATTGAGGAAAGGCAGGTTCTTGCGGAATGTTTGGAATACTGTACGGAAAAGGGTGTTGACTATCTGTTGTTATCAGAACTTTCGAGATTGGGAAGAAGTACGTTACAGGTACTTCGCTCTTTGGAGATACTGCATGAAGCAAAGGTATCCGTTTATATACAGAACTTAGGGTTATACACATTGCAGCCAAACGGAGAAGTAAATCCGATTGCTTCGATTATGGTAACTGTACTTGCTGAAATGGCTAACATAGAACGGGCAAACATACAATACCGTTTGAACAGTGGCAGGGCAAACTACATTGCCAAAGGTGGAAAATTAGGTCGCAAGGCTGGAAGTATCAAGACAGAGGAAAGGAGAAGGGAAGAATACAGGGAAACGATAGCTTTACTAAAGAAAGGCTATTCAGTGAGGAACATCGCCAAATTACAGGGTATAGGTGTTTCAACGGTTCAAAGGATAAGAAGCCTATTTCTAAAATGAACCATTCAAAAACAGTGGATTATCATGCAAGATTGTAAAGAGGCAGATAGTCCACTGTTCGGTTTATATAACTCTAATGTAGCGTATTATTAGATAGTTAGTTTTTTTTATCAAAATATACTTTGTATGTAAATCAAATTTAATTAATATATTTGCAGAGTAATAATTTTTCAACAGATAATACTGATTAAAAATAAGATTATGCGTACATTTAAATTTATCGGAATGGCTGCAATGGCAGCCTTTATGAGCATGGGGATGATTTCATGCGGTGATGACAGTTTACAGTCAATAACCGAAGCACCCGAAGAAGTTGAAAAGCCAACGAACAAAGACCTTGAATTTGCCTTGTCAGCAGAGAGTGAGAACCTTGTCAATAATGAAGTTAGCATAGGGGCAGAGGGGAAAGAACTGGGTATATCCTTTGCCACAAATACGGATTGGAATGCTAAAGTTTCTTTCAGTGATGAAAATGCCAAAGAGTGGTGTAGCATAACTCCTATAAATGGCAAAGCGGGAGTAAATTCATTGAGAATAAAGATAGACAGGAATAAGGAAGTTGATAGAAGCACTAAGATAACCATTCTGTTGGAGAGTGCATCAGACCAAAGCCACATATCTGAAATCAAATTGAACGTGACGCAATCCTATATGGATACAACTAAAAAATTACATATTGAAACGGCTGGTACTTTGCCAACCTTAATGTCAGGAGAAGAGTCTAAAGCCGTCAAAGAACTGACATTGTCAGGATTTATCAATGGAATAGATATTAAATTTATCAGATACATGAAGAATTTGGTGAAAATAGATTTGTCAGATGTAAATATTGTCAGTGGTGGGGATGATTATTGGTTTACAGCAGTTGAAACGGGGGTTGAAATAGCAGATAATGTATTTCCTATGGGGTTCTTTGAGCATCTGAAATACCTGGAAGAGATAAAACTGCCGAATAGTATTGTTGAAATAGAAAGGCGGGCATTTTACAAGTGGAAAAATAGAATATCCATTGATATACCTAATGGGGTCACAACAATTGGATATGGTGCTTTCAATGAATGCACAAATTTAACATCTGTAAGTATTCCAGGTAGTGTTACGGCAATTAAAGAATATACTTTTCAGGAATGTACAAATTTAGAGTCCGTTAAGATGGCTAATGGTATTACCTTAATTGATAGGGAGGCATTTCGGGATTGTAAAAGTTTAAAATCAGTTGATATTCCTAAAAGTGTTACAACAATTGGAGGTGGTGCTTTTAATGGTTGTAGTAGTTTGACATCTATTGATATTCCTAATAATGTAACTACAATTGGAGCACTAGCTTTTGCAGGTTGTGTAAATCTTACTTCAATAACAATACCAAGTAAAGTCACAAAATTCGGAGCTTATTATATAGCAGCTGAGATTGCAGAAAGTAAATGTTTTTATGGATGCAAAGCATTAAAAGAAGTGCATATAAAAAATCCAAATCCACCTGCTATTTTAGAAGATACCTTTTCAGTATATGCTGATGCTACTTTATATGTTCCAATAGGTAGTAAGGAAGCATATCAAAATCACTCTATATGGGGAAAGTTCGGAACTATTATTGAAGAATAAATAAAATAGAAAGACAGCATTTGAAGCAATTCATTTGCTGTTTTTTTATTATCATTGCAAATAAAAAGCAATGGTAAAGCCAATAGAAAATTTCTCATTCCAATATAACGAGGAAGAATATAGCCTTCTTGATTATATCTATCCAGTGGCGCAAGAGTATGCACCAGATTTTGACTATAATGAAGATACAGGTGAATCCTACATGGCAGTTTCGCAAGCTCCGGATATTTTTAAAGGAAGGTATAATACACGTAAATTACGGCATAAATTCACAGTAGAGGAATATATGCAGGATAAAGAACTGCAAGGCTATCTGCAAGCATTGGAATTGGATAGTGGGAAGTTCTGGTATCTGTTGCTCTTTTGCTATGACTATAGTTGGGGGATTTGCATGAAAGGGATTGAAATAAACAAATTTCCTGTTGAGCACATAAGAGACTTTGTAAACACAATCTATAGCAATTATGCAGGCAGTGGCATGCTTGGGGCTATTTTCAATGAGCCAATAAGCCTAACTTTGAAGATAGGCAGGAAAAATATCGTGATTGATAACAATAATGCCATAGCCTATATTGCCAAATTCTGTGACGACGGATTGGAAAATAACGATTTGACTGATTTATCCAGCGGGCACTTCGTGGATTTAACCCGTCAAAGTTCTGATTCCGTTTCCGTATTGGCTTACTATTTTTCTAAGATGATAATTTCCGCCTTTGACCACCAAGAACATTTGAAAGATAAAAGAAAGAAAGGGGCAAACCTTTCGGATAAGGAGAAAATGGTTATCTCCCATTCCCTGTATCTTACTGGCATTATAAACAATGAAAGCGTGAGGGAAAGCGATGAATATCTAAAGGCTATCTTAAAGAGATATAAGAATACAGAGATAAAGAAGCTTAACTCATTCTATCTTAAGGAATAACTTTCCACATTAGGAACAATCCTGTTTGTCTGTTTTTATCGGATTTTAGTCCATAAACAGATAAACAGGATTTTTTCTTGTCTGGTTTTCTGATTCTACGACATGGAAAACATTGATTGATAGATGTTTCTTGTAGGGGAACAGTATTTGTGCGTTTTTTTGTTCCTGTTAGCTCTCCGATTAAAGGGTAATCTTTGCAGTATAAAATAAATCGGTGAGCCAGATACCCAAATAAGTCCGCAGGGCAGCGGCAAAATTGTATGAAAAGATTTGAAATTGTTACATTAACTTCGTTAGTAAATGAAGGAAAGAAGATTGCACGTTTAAGTGGTAATCGTGATTTGAATGAAAAGATTGTGAAGGCTAAGATGAAGTCACTGGAACAATACGGACAGTTAATACCTGCCGTAGTGGTAGACGCTACTGATGCTATCAATCAAGGAATGGAAGTTATTGACTTTACTACAAGTGATGTTATAGGAAAGGAAGAAGCTATGAATTATTTGGTGTTAGTTGACGCTAACCACCGCTATGAAGCACATTGCAGACTTTTAAAAGAGAATGAAAAATTGGACGAACCGAAATACTTGGGTGAGTTCTATTTGATGTACGCTTTGAATGCAGAATTGGAAATAGCTAAGATGTTATCAGAAATCAATATCTCTACCAATTCGTGAAAGGGTGGAGATTATGCAAAAGGAGCAAAAATGAGTAATCTGCAAAAGGAACTGCCTTTGTTGGATGCTATAAATGATTTAGTAAATGAAGGATATAATTTGTCCGTAGCATCGAAGTGGCTGACCTTTACTGCAAATATTGATAAAAAGGTTATGAATTGCGCTATGGACAATATTATTCTCCCACAGTTAGAGAATACCGTAGGTTTGGAAAGAGGGCAAAGATTAATAGAAGCGGCAAAAGAACATTTCACAGAGAAAAACATAAAAAGTAGATATTTAATTGACTGGATAATATCCAAGTATAACACTACTGGCGATGATGAAAAACCCGATTTCACTGACAAAATGGAACGTTTCCTCAGAAGTATCAGCAAAGAGGATGCAGACTATATCAAAAAAGCTAAGGGTAAAACAGGCGGAGATACAAAGGAAAATATTATCAATCAGAAATTGACTGAATTATGGGGTAATTTTGAAGGATAACCCTTTGAGAAAAAGCCAGTGGGTATTACCTGCTAGCTTCCCTAACAAGAGTAATAACTATTAAATGATATATATTATGATTAAAGAGAGTAAAGGCAATATGTATGAGTTCGTGACACACACATGGAATCCTATTAAGGGTAAATGTTTTCATGGTTGCACCTATTGTTATATGAAAAAGATGTGTACCTGTTTGAAAGCTCCCAGACTGGATGCGGCTGAATTAACCAGCTATCTTGAATGCTCGAACTTTATTTTTGTAGGAAGCAGTATTGATATGTGGGCAAAAGACATACCAAACCATTGGATAAAAATCGTTTTGGACTATTGTGATAAGTCTGCCAACAAATATCTGTTTCAGAGTAAGAACCCTTCCAGAATATTGGATTTTATAACTCACCCAGTATTTCACCATTCAGTGGTTTGTACGACCATAGAAACCAACAGGTCTTATCCAGATGTGATGTACAACTCACCAGAGATAGAGGAAAGGGTACGGGCAATGGAAAAGATTGCGGATTCGGGTATAGATACCTATGTTACGGCAGAACCGTTGATGCAGTTTGATTTGGATGAAATGGTAGAGTACATAAGGCGATGTAATCCGAAGCTGGTCAATATAGGACGGAATACCAACAGAAAAGTAGAGTTACCAGAACCAACAGCAGATGAAGTGAAAGCACTTGTGAAGGAACTGGAAAAATTCACAAAGGTGGAGATAAAGAAAAACGCGAAAATATGGTTTAAGTGAGAAGATATAACCTAGAACTGGAAAGAGGTTGTGTCAAAACGTTGGCACAACCTCTTTTATATTTTAAGTTCTGCTATATTATCTTTTGGCTATGCTACTTTTTCCTCATGCATTTGGCAGCAAGTTGCTATATTCCAATTATATCGGGTTATAAATAGTCCCATAAACATATATT
>OLNS01001115.1_pt1 | contig 21804 bp, 25 predicted proteins | sample 1673031 | NCBI WGS metagenome assembly OLNS01 (sample SAMEA3136748, study PRJEB25190) | human gut metagenome | biome: human gut; feature: human-associated habitat; material: faeces | place: Austria | collected 2013
GGGGCATGCCCCTTGTTATCAATTCCTTAATTCCAGTTTCATTTTACAATACAGGGAATAAAAAATATTCGATTTTGTCGCATTATTTTATTGACATTGATATTGTGATTTCATATAATTAAAAAGGTTTCATAGGCAAAAACCTTTTAAAGTCCCCGGTAAGGATAAACAAAGGAGAAAAGAAAAAGATGAGACAAACAACAATGGCAAATGCTGCCACAATCGAAAGAAAATGGTATGTAGTTGACGCAGCTGGACAAACATTAGGTCGTTTAGCTTCAGAAGTTGCTACAGTGTTAAGGGGGAAAAATAAACCTACTTACACACCACATGTTGATACTGGTGATTATGTAATCATTATCAATGCTGACAAAGTAGTTATGACAGGTAAAAAATTAGAAAACACTAAATATTACCGTCACTCAGGATGGTTAGGTGGTCTTAAAGTTAAGACAGCTAAACAATTCTTAGAACAAAATCCAACAGGATTTGTTGAAGCAGCAGTTAAAGGTATGTTACCACATAACACTTTAGGTAGAAAACAAGGAATGAAATTATTTGTTTATGCTGGTGATAAACATCCTCATGCAGCACAAAATCCAGTAGAAATGAAAGTGAAAGGGTAAGGTGAAAGATAATGGCAAACGTACAATATAGAGGAACAGGTAGAAGAAAATCTTCTGTAGCACGTGTTATCTTAACACCAGGTACAGGAAACTTCGTTATTAATGGAAAAGAAGCTAGAGAATATTTAGCATCAGACGTATTAAACATGATCGTTAATCAACCATTAGAATTAACAAACACTAAAGACAAATTTGATGTAACTGTTAATGTTTATGGTGGAGGGTACTCAGGACAAGCTGGTGCAATCCGTCATGGTGTTGCTAGAGCTTTATTACAAGCTGGTGACGATTACAGACCAACATTAAAAGCTGCAGGATTCTTAACTCGTGATTCACGTGTTAAAGAACGTAAAAAATATGGTCTTAAAAAAGCACGTCGTGCTCCACAATTCTCAAAACGTTAATTTATACGTTTATTTAGAGAAATTCACAAAAACTCAAATCGACAAAACCTCGTATTTATGGGGAAAAACTCGATTTGGGTTTTTTCCTTTTTTTGTAAAATAAAAACGGTATGCAACTAGTATGCAACAAAGTTATCACCTCATATTCTCAAATATGCAACAAATTGAATTTTGAAATCAACTTGCATATTAAAATACTAAATGCTATAATTTGATTGCAAGTTAGAAAGCATTGCATCAAAACGAAAAGGTAAGGAATGGTACTCCTTACCTTTTCTAGTATTTTAGAGTGTACTTAGCACTAGGTTGATTATCGTTTAAATCTTTTGTCCAACCATTTGCATATGTAATAAACTAAAACACCTGCCACGACAGATACAACTAAGTTAGAAAGCATTAACATCACCTCCTTTCAGGGGAGGACGATAACAAAGTAATTATATCAAATATTGTCGATAAAAAATATAAGATAGAAAGTTATTATAAAATTAAGATAATAAAAAAGAAGGAACGAATCCTTCTCTACTCTAACGCCCTACACTTATGGCGGTAGGAGCCATACTGTTCGGCAATAATTACCGTAAAATAGATTATACGTAATTGATTTCGTGTGTCAAGGATGATAAGAAAATGATAATAATATTTTCAAATCAGATTCTTATAAGATATCTAGAGAAGTATCTGGGCTTTGCATGAAGTTTGGGTACTTCTTTTTTTGTGATGAAGGGGTATAATGTGATTAAAATAAAAAAAGCTTAAGGGGAAGATTGTAAGTAGAAAAAATGCCACCGCATACAGAAGAAGATATGCACTTTCATCATAAATCAAAACAGTTTTTTTATATTCTTTCAAGAGAAGCAAAAATGAAGTTTAAAGATGAAACAGTAAAGTTAAAAGAAGGAACTGGAGTTGAAGTTTCTCCTATGGAAGTACATCAAATGAGAAATACATCTGATAAGGAAATTGAATTTATTGTAGTTTCAATGCCAAAGTCACATGGGGATAGGGAATTGATATAGTTTTTATAGCAAGATAATTACTGATTTAGATTATTTAATATCATATAAGAGATTTAAGATGTTTTTGCAATGCAACTCGTATGCAACAAAATGGCTTGAATATCCTTATTTTATAAGGAATTGGAATTCTCAAAACGTTAGTAATAACTTTTATGAGATATCTAGAGAAGTATTTGAACTTTGTAAAAAGTTTGAATACTTCTTTTTCTTTTATAATGACGTTATAATATGATTGTATAAAAGAGGTGTATTTATAATGAAAATCAAACAACAAAAACAAGTAAAATCATATTTAATCGAAGAATTTGGTCCAAATAAAGGAAATGAAATATTTGATAAACAAGAAAAAGAACTTTATAAAATTATTAAAAAAACAAAAGATAAAACAGAAAATCAAATGAAAACACTTATTCAAACAATTCTACCACGAATTGCTTTATATAAAGTCTTATTGAACGAAGAATTTTCAAAAGAAGATGTCTATCAATATATGAGAAAATATATGATTGATAAAATTGCAGCCAAAAAACATGCATCTACAGCTAAAATGGAATTAGTGCCTGGGTTTTATAAAATTTATAGTTTTATTTTTTTAAAAATCATGCGTACAACAGATTTACAAGAAAACACTCAAAGCTATGGTAAAGATCATTATGATGTTACGATTACTAAATGTTTATGGCATACAGCATGCAAGGAAAATGGCTGTGAAGAGTTGTGTCATTTGTTTTGTGATGTGGATGATGTGACTTATGGTGGTTTAAAAAAGATTGGATTTACGCGTACAAAGACTTTAGGTTATGGTGGAGATTGTTGTAATTTTCATTTCTTTAAGAAATAGATGATGTGATTTTATGGATTTAAAAAATATTGAATTCATTGAAAAAAATAAACCAGCAATTGATGAAGATATTCATTTAGTAAATAATCAAATAAAGGGTATATTGCCAGATGTCTATAAAGAATTTTTAAAAATAACAAATGGTGCGGTATTAAATGAATATGTTTTTTATAGTACAAAAGAAATGATAGAAATGTACAAATGTCATGATTTTTCTAATAATATGCCAGAATATATAAGTATTGGTAATGATAATGGAGACTGGGAACTTGTTATAAAGGCAACAAAAGATGCTACATTGTGTGGCTTTTTAGATGCAGGATCAATTGGTATTTCTGATCCTGATGAATGGTTTGATTTTAGATTATGGATAAATGAGGGATGTAAGATGTTTGAAGAAGATGATAATAGTTATTTAGGGAAAGTATATATTATAAAATTACCAAAAGAAAAATTAAAATTTTTAGCTGAAACTAAAAGAATATTTTCTTTAAATATAAGTACAGGTCTTCTTTATAAAAAGGTCAATACTCTACCTTATGTAATAATGGAAGATATTTATATTTCAAAAGCGGATACATATATTGAACAAACATCTTTTCCAGAATGTTATGAATTTAGAAATGATTAAAAGAAGTATTTATATAAAAATCTAAATACTTCTTTTTCTTTTAGAGAAAGTTTATAAACAAAAATAAGAAGTTATGGAGGATTTATGAAAGTATTATGTTTTGGATCCGCTAATTTGGATCATGTATATAAAGTCAATCATTTTACAGTACCAGGAGAAACACAAGGATGTCTTGAATATACAGTTAAATGTGGTGGAAAAGGCGTTAATCAAGCAATTGCAATGTCTCTTGCAGGAAATGAAACGTATTTTGCAGGAATTATTGGAAATGATGGCATTCTATTAAAAGATGCGCTTGTAGGAAAGAATGTGAATATTGATTATTTAAAAATTTCAAATAAGCCAACAGGACATGCTATTATTGAAGTTGATCAAAGTGGTCAAAATCATATTCTTTTATATGGTGGAACAAATAAAGAGATTGATTTTGAATATATTGATGAGGTTTTATCTCATTTTTCAACGGGTGATGTGGTTGTTTTACAAAATGAAATCAATAATGTACCTTATATTATTGATCGCTGTTATGAAAAAGAAATGAAGATTTTTTTCAATGCAGCTCCTTATGATGAATCAATTCAAAATTATCCAATTGAAAAAGTAACATGGCTTGTAGTCAATGAGACAGAAAGTGCTGCTTTAAGCGGTGAAGAAAATTATGAAAAGATGCTACAAGTGTTAAAACAAAAATATCCACATACAAATATTCTTTTTACAATGGGAAAAGACGGAAGCAGAGTTTTAACAAACAATGAAGATGTCAAAGTAGAAGCAATGAAAGTTAATGCAATAGATACAACAGGTGCAGGAGATACTTATATTGGTTATTTTGTAAAAGGAATTCTTGAAGGATTCTCTTTAGTTGAATCAGCAAACTTAGCAACAAAAGCAAGTGCAATTGCGGTGACAAGATTTGGTGCAGTTGACTCAATTCCAAGTTATGATGAAGTAAAATAAAGAATGTTAATATGTGTTGCTTGAAGCAACAACTACTTTTATATAAGATATGTTTATCTTAATAAAGGAGGATAGAGGAATGTTTGCTGAAAACCTAAAGAAAATAAGAAAAGATAAAGGTTATACGCAAGAAATACTCGCTGAAAAATTGAATGTTGTTAGACAGACTGTTAGTAAATGGGAAAAGGGACTTTCATTGCCTGATGTAGATATGCTTTCTAAAATAGCAAACGTATTAGAAACAGATGTGAATATTCTTCTTGATGGTCAAATTACAACAACAGATCAAAGTGAGATTGTTAAACAATTAGCTAAAATAAATGAACAACTAACAATAAAAAATAGACGTTATAAAAAAATAATGAAGACAATAGCTATCATTTTATTGATAATCGTTATTTTTGGTATTTTATTAGTCATCCTAAATATAGGAACTTTTATAAGTATTTCTAATAGTGAAACGACAACAACTGTAGAAACAATGATTAAAGAAGTAGTTAGATAAAAATTTAATACTTGTTTTTTTTTATAAATATGATATACTATATTTAACATTTAAGTTAAATGTTAAATGATAATGAGGTGATAAAGATGGCAATGCAAAATACGCTACATGCTTTAGCGGATCCAACAAGGCGAGAAATACTTAATTTATTGAAACAGTCAAGAATGTCTGCGGGTGATATTGTTAAGTATTTTTCAATTTCGGGAGCTGCTATTTCAAGACATCTATCGGTTTTAAAAGAAGCGGGTTTGATTCGAGATGAGCGAGAAGGAAAGTTTATTTATTATGAACTTAATGCAACAGTGCTTGAGGAAATTATGTTGTGGATCAGTGAGTTAAAAGGAGATACTAAAAATGATTAAACAAAATAAAAAAATGATAATATTAACATCTATTGTGACATTGCTTCCTATAGTTATTGGATTACTTTTATGGAATCAACTACCACAATTAATGGCTACACATTTTAATTTTAATGGTCAACCAAATGGCTATTCTTCTAAAACTTTTACCGTATTTGTCTTACCATTGATTTTACTGGTTATTCATCTTTTTTGTGTGATAGGAACAAGTATTGATCCAAAGTCTAAGAATATTAATAAGAAGATATTTTCAATCGTATTATGGATCAGTCCGTTGATTTCATTGCTTGTTTGTAGTTGTATATATGGTTATGCATTAGGTTATATCACAAATATTAGTTTTCTTACAGAATTGATGATAGGGGTATTGTTTATTGTTTTAGGTAATTATATACCAACAGTCAAACCAAATTATACAGTAGGAATTCGTACTTCGTGGGCATTAGATGATCCAGACAATTGGTATCATACACACCGTTTTGGTGGAAAATGCATGGTTATTGGTGGTATTCTTCTTATTGTTTTATCACCATTTATGAATTTATTTATTTTCTTTATTTTTGTTTTTATTCCGGTACTTTTGCCAATTATTTATTCGTATTTATATTTTCGAAAGAAAAGTGTTTAAAAGGAGTATTCTGGTTTTGTAAGAAGTTTAAATACTTCTTTTTCTTTTAGAGAAAGTTTATAATGTGAATAAATAAGAAATGAGGAAAGAAAATGAATTTATTTGATATGGATGAAGATATAAGAAAACTACCACTTGCCAGTAGAATGCGCCCTGTAAGTATAGATGAAATTGTAGGCCAACAACATATTATTGGAAAAGATAAATTACTCTATCGTGCTATTAAAGCAGATCGTTTAGGTTCTATTATTTTATATGGACCTCCAGGGGTTGGAAAAACAACGATTGCGAGAGTTATTGCTAATACAACAAATTCACATTTTTGTAAATTAAATGCGACGAATGCAGGAATTAAAGATGTGGAAAAGGTAATAGAAGAAGCTAAATTTAATCAAAATGCTTATCATAAAGGAACGATTTTATTTATCGATGAAATTCATCGTTTTAATAAAACACAACAAGATTATCTTCTTCCTTATGTAGAAGATGGTATTGTTATTCTCATTGGAGCTACTACCGAAAATCCATATTTTGAAGTCAATAATGCCTTACTTTCAAGATGCCGTATCTTTGAATTAAAACCTTTAGAAAAACAAGATTTGATCAATTTAATTGATAGAACGCTTACTGATCAAAAACGTGGTTTAGGAAATGAAAAAATCATAATTGATGAAGATGCTAAAAACTTTTTAGCTGACATGGCTAGTGGTGATGCAAGAAGTGTTTTAAATGCCTTAGAACTTGCTTATCTTACTACAGATAAAAACAAAGAAGGAAAAATTCACATCAGTCTTGAAGTCGCAGAAGAATGTATTCAAAAAAAAGCAATTCGCTATGATAAAAGTGGCGATAATCATTATGATGCGATTTCTGCTTTTATTGAATCTATGAAACATACAGAACCTGATGCAACTTTATATTATCTTGCTAGAATGTTGATTGCTGGAGAAGATGTCAAATATATTGCAAGAAGAATATGTGTATGTGCAAGTGAAGATATTGGTCTTGCTAATTCACAAGCTCTAGTTGTGGCTACAAATGCCTTTTTGGCAGTAGAAAGAATAGGAATGCCCGAAGCGGCTAAGATCTTAGCTCATGCAGCACTTTATGTTTGTTGTTCTCCTAAATCAGATACGGTATCTCGAGGGATCACACAGGCAATGGCAGATGCTAAGCAAACAACCAATGTACCTATCCCTCCTTTTTTACAAGATGCAAGTTATAAAAATGCCCAAAAGCTTGGTAGAGGTGTTGGTCTAGATAATATTCATGCTTTTAAAAATCATTATTCGGGTAAAAAATGTATGCCAAAAGAATTATCAAATAGACATTATTTTCAATTGACACAAATGGGAAATGAAAAGAGTATTCAAAAGTTTTTAGATTATTTACGTGAAAATATAAATAATTAAATGAAAAAACATACATTTATTATTGAAAAGAATTACATTTATGCTAGAATCTCTTATAAAGAAGGTGATACGTATGTTTAAAAGCTTAACATTTCTTTGGAAGTATGCGTGGAATGTACAAAAAAGCTATTTGGTTTGTTTGATTTTGTATCAAATAACGAATACGATCCCACCTTTATTGATTATGTTTTTTCCAAAGGTTTTGTTGGATGAACTAATGGGACAAAATCGAATTTCATATTTACTTACATATATCATTATCTTTTCAATTGTGATTTTCTTAATGAAGTTTTTAAGCGATTTTTTAAAGAATACGGCTTTCTATAAGCGATGTATTATTTTAGAAAAGTTTCAGGTGGAGTTAAATACAAAACTTTCTAAAGTGGATTATGCGTGTTTGGAAGATCCAGAGTTTTTAAATTTGAAACAAAATGCGGAAAAATTTTTATATGCGAATGGGCAAGGATTTAGTTTTGTATTAGATCGAGCGATGGAAATCATTAGTAAAGTGATGATTTTCGGTACAGTGATTTGGATCATAGCTTCATTAAATAAAGCAGTGGTGCTTGTGTTTTTATGTCTTGCCTATCTAAATAGTAAAGCGCAGATGCGATTTAAAAAAGCCTATGCCAAATTGGAAATGGAGAAAAATCCGAAGGAAAGAGAATTGTCTTATTTTATGAATGTGTTTTCGGATGTAAAGTATGGCAAGGAAATTCGAATGAATCAAGGTCAATATGTATTGATGGATTTTTTAAAAGGTTGTTTACATAAGCTTTGGAAGTTTTATAAAAATCAGATGTATATTATGGACAAATCCGATTTCTTTATGCATCTTATGGATTTTTTTCAAAGAATGGTTTCTTATGTATATATGGTTTTTATGGTATCAAAAGGATTTATATCCATCGCAAATTTTACACTGTATATCAATGCGATTTCGACATTTACAACTTCTATGGATGAAGTGATCGATAGTGTGAATGATATAAATCAGTATAGTTATTATTTTGAAGCTGTTGAGAAATTTATGAATTTGCCTATGGATATATATGATGGAAAGGTCAACCGTAATATGCCTTCTCATTTTGAATCGTTAGAATTTAGAAATGTTGGATTTAAATATGGCGGTAGCGATAAATGGGCTTTAAAAGATATCAATTGTTTTATGAAGGCTGGAGATAAAATTGCAGTAGTTGGAGAAAACGGTGCGGGTAAGACTACGTTTATTAAATTAATTTGTCGATTGTATGACCCAACTGAGGGAATGATTTTATTAAATGGGGTGGATATTAAAAAGTATGATTACGTACAATATGTAAAATTTATTTCAACTGTATTCCAGGATTTCCAATTATTTTCAATGTCACTTAAGGAAAACGTGAGTTTATCGCGAAAAAGTGATGAAAATCGAATTCAGGGTATATTTGATTCTTTGGGGATTTCTGCATTTGTAAAGAAATACAAGAAAGGCTTGAATGTACGTGTACACAAGGATTTTGATTCAGATGGTTTTGAACCTTCAGGCGGAGTTGCTCAAAAAATTGCGATTAGTCGAGCTATCTATAAAGATACACCAATAATCATATTGGATGAGCCAACGGCTGCATTGGATCCAAAATCAGAATCGGAGATTTATGAACAATTTAATGAATTATCAAAAAATAAGTTGGCTATTTTTATTTCACATAGAATGGCATCGACAAGGTTTTGTGATAACATTATTGTTTTTAAGAATGGAAGCATTGAAGAAATGGGTAGTCACTATGAATTAATGAAGACACATTCTGTATATTGGAATTTATTCAATATGCAGTCAAAATATTATATGAATGCAGAAAGTGGGAAGCTATGATGGAAACTTGGAAATTAGTAGAATGATTGGAATAAGCAATTGATAATTCAATTGGATGATGTAAAAGAACAAAACTCAGTGTTACAGACAAAAGTGGATGGTCATGATTATAGTATGTTGGTAATAAATAAGGAACTGAATAAGTTTGAAGCTAGAAATTTTACACTGACTCGGTTTGAGTAAGAAACAACGAGAAATCAGATTTACTTAAAAAATGGACAAAGCATTACGGTATATGATGCGATAATGAATAAGCTAAGCCCTGAAGATAAGACAAGGGTTATAAAAACAATAGATTTAGAAGAACTGTCAAAATTGCAAAATGGTTTTAACATAGGAAAGAATGTGATTGAATATGTTATTTGTTAAGAATGTGTGGTAAAGTAATCTAAAACAGAAAGATAAGGATATTTAATGATTAATATTTTAATTTGTGATGATGAAATAAATGATGCCAACATTGTTAAAGCATGTATAGAGAATTTATTGGATTCAAAAAACATTGCTTACAATATAGAAATATGTTTGAATGCGACAGAGCTAATAGAGAAAAGTAAAAATGCTAATTTTCTCTTTTTGGATATGGAAATTAATGGAATTAGTGGAATAGATATGGGATTGAAGCTTAGAACGTTAAAAAACCAATGTCATATCATTATCACTTCGAATTATCAAAAATATTTATTAGATGGATATTCCATAAAGCCAGATCGATATATATTAAAACCTTATACGCAGGATCAATTTAATATGATTATGGAACCGGTATTCAATGAATATTTAAATGAAAATAGATATATTATGGATGAGAAGATTCCTGGAACAAAGATTTATATTAATGATATCTATTATTTGGAATATAGTAGAAAATACACCTATTTATATCTACATAATAGAACAATTAAAACTCCTTATTCGTTAAGCTATTGGAGAAGTACACTATGTAACGAGGCATTTGAACAGTGCTATAAGTCTATATTAGTGAATTTGAAAAGAATAAATTATTTAGATAAGCAAGATGTCATCTTACAAAATAATGTTAAACTTCCTGTTTCCAGATTCTACAAAAAAACTTTTGAAGAAGCTTGGATCAATGAAATGAGTAAATCTATATGACGTATTTTTTTCACACATGTTTATTGATGATCTTATTTACAATTTTTTCTATACAAGATAAAATCAAGCCAAACATAAAATCAATCGGCAAATTCATAATATTCACAATCATCATAGTGCTCTTTAATTATTCTATTTCGAATAGTCATTTATTATGGATGTTTGCCTTAATAAATATTGTTTTTTACGGATCGTTTGTTCAGTTTATTTTTCATAAGAACTTAACCGATTCACTTTACTTGTCCATTTCATATTGGATATGCATTGAAATGGTAGATTTGATATTTCAATTTTGTAGAATTGATTATTTGAATTTGACAAGCAACTACTTGTTTATGTTTGTCCTAATTATAATTATGTATGTTCCCTATCTATATTTAGAGAAAGTTGAAAAAAAGATATGGATCTTTATATTGCCCATAACACTATGTTTCTTTATGATCTATATTTTGGAGAATGAAGATCTTTTTGAACGTATTTCAATGATTATATTAATTGGTTTGTTTATTTCAAACTTATTGTATTTATATTTTTTCTCATTTACCATCAAAAATATAGAGCTTCAAAACGAAAAAAACGAATTATGTCGAAAATTGAAAATTGCTCAAAACAATTACAATAATACATTTGATTTTTTACACGCACTAATACATGATAGTCATTCTATAGATATGTATTTCAAGAACAAAGAATATGAAAAAGCAGAAAATGATTTTTATGTAATGAAGCAGGAAATAATTGAAAAGTTCAATGTCATTTACACCGGAAACACAGCTTTGAGCACGGCAATATGCAATATCAATCTTGGAAATACAACTATTCAGCATTTTGTTAAATGCAATACAGAAGAGTTTAATGACGCTGATTTGACTATATTTTTCATAAACACATTGAATAATCTGATAGAAGATAATGAACCAATAATATATGTATCCATAGTAGACATAGGTTTAAATAAGGTTATTTCAATTAAAACAAGCCTAGCACATGACTTTTCAACTGTTGAAAGAGATAACCATAGATTCATAAAAAAATACAATTTAAAAGTAGACAAAGAAGAAAAAAAGATTACTTTCTTGCATCTTAATCCCAAATAACAACCACATGATACCGTGTGGTTGTTTTACTTTCTTTTCTAGGTTAAAGTAAAAACAAAAATAAGAAGGAAGAGGTAAAGTTTGAATATGCTTTGTTTCAAACATGTATCATTATGAAAACACTTAGTATTAAACACTTAAATAAAAACAAGATTTTGAACGATATAAATCTAGACATAAAATCAGGAGAAATAGTGGCGTTAGTAGGGCCGAATGGTTCTGGAAAATCAACATTAATGAAGTGTATAATGGGATTTTCAAATATAGATAGTGGCGAAATCTGGATTTTTGATTCTCTTAATAATAAGAAAGCATTAAAAGATGTAGCTTGCAGCATTGAATATCCACCATTATATCCTGATTTAAATGGATTGGATCATTTTAAATTGATCTCTCAATTAAATAATATTAATGAGCAGCAGATGAACAACTATATAGAGTTTTCTGGCTTAAAAGAAAGACTTAAGAAAAAAACAAAGTATTATTCTGTAGGAATGAAGCAGATGCTGATTTTATCTTTGGTTATAATGCAAAATCCAAGGCTGTTAATTCTAGATGAACCATTTAACGGGTTAGACTTACAAACTAAGAAAAGAGTCATAGATGAACTGGAAAACTTGAACAAACAAGGGACAACAATACTATGGTCATCCCATGAAATCAATCAGTTAAGAGAGATGAGTGATAGATATGTCTTTATTAATTGTGGAAAAATCGTTGGGCATATGAAAAATGAAAAAAAGTATAAAGCAGAGTGTCACGAGGATCCTTTGGAACAATACTACTTTGAGGTATGTAAAAATGTTTAATTTTCTAGAATTTGAAATTAAAAATTTTATGTCAAAAAAAGTACTCTGTAATATCGCGCTATGTGTTTTGTTGCTGTTTTGTGGCTGTGTCAAAACAAACAAAGAATATTTGGAGTTAAAGAATGGAAGAATAGAAAATTTACGGATAATGAAAGTTGATGAACAGAATCATATCAACATATTGAAATACGATTTGAGTCAACAATATGATAAGGAAAAAGAAAAAGAATTACAGTATTGGTATATTCAAATTGATTATACAGATGCATTAGAAAATGCCTATGCAAAGAATGATGATCTAGAAATACTGAAAAAAAGAATTCAAAGAAACAAATATGTCTTATATGGGTTGAACAAAAATTATTTGAGTCCATTTACAGATTCTTTTGTACCTAATAAAAAAAGCTTAAAATCTGATATTGCGATGGATGAATTTAATTTGAAAAACAACGAATTGGATGTGGTTGATCAACAAAAACCGACATTTTGTTTTTACTTGAAAAATATACAATGTAAATCCGTATTTACAGCTATTATTCTTCTGCTAATTCTTCTTATTAATGCAGATATATGGAGCAAGGAATTTTCAAGTACAAAACCATATCAATACATATTTTCATATCCATTAAAACGAAAATGTATTTTACTAATACGAAATATGTTTTATTGCATAATCTCTTTGTTGTTGGTTGTATCTTTTACTACTGTTCTTTGCTTTGTTGGATATATTCAATATGGTTATGGAGGACATTTATTTATCCTAACAAACGGTTCATTTCTAGAAATCATACAAGTCCTATTAAAAAGCTTTTTAATTTTTATGTTGAGTCTACTAATGTATGTTCAATTTATACAGCTAGTATCTCTGGTTTTAAAAGATGAGATCATCACCTGGTTTACCGTGATTGTAATATTATTGGTTTCTTGCTTTGTGATAACAGGTTGGAATCCTTTCTCATATATTCTTTCTTTTAATATTGATTTTTATTATGAAAAGACATTTATTTTATTTTTCATAAATCTACTTATACCTTTTATAAGTTGTGTCTTTATAGAAAATATGGATTTTGAATAGGAGATTCAATATGATTAAACATCAAGTAATCGCAATCTTAAAAATGAGAATCGCTAAAATATTATTACTGTTATTGATTACTTTGAATTTGATATCTTTCATCAGTTTAAATAATCAGAAGACAGATTTTGAGAATGATGTAAATAACAAAGTTCAAGAAACGATTGCATTAAAACAAAAATTTAAAAGTCTTAGAATTGTATACCAATATGAAGCAGATGAAGATTGGAATAATTTCTTTTCTTATTTGGATTGGAAAATAAATTGCTTAGAAAACTTAGCTGGCCAAGATTCTATCAACGCATATTATAAATGCTTATTAGAAATATCCAGTGTCGACATTGATTGTTATGCAAACGATAGAGTTGGGGATCTTCATTTTAAAAGTATTAAGCCCAAAGAATTTGATCAAGAAAGGTATGAGTTTGATAGAAATACATTAAATACTGTTTTTGCCAAAGCAAACACATCGAGTTTTATACATCAACTCTATGTTAATGAAGTTTCTCATATGAAATTAATGTATCAAAGAGTATACAAAAATTTTTTTCTAGATAAATCCTCGTTATTAGGTTATTTGCTGAATAATCTGAAAGCAGATTCTATCCTATCTTTTTTGTTGCCGGTTTTGATTGCTATATTCACTATAACTGTTTTAAACGTATATCAAGACAATAATTTACATCAACTACTCATGATCCAATCTAGAAGAAGATATTTGTTTAATATAGTCTTATCTGTATGTATTTGTTTAGGAATCATTTATGTCCTTTCATTTCTTACGATTGGTATTGCTCTTTTACAAAATCAATCTACTAGATTAGATACAAAAATATTGGTTGATCAAGTCAATATTTTCAAGTTTAACAGTTATGTTCATGGTGCAGAAAAAATGTATTATATGGGAAACGAATATTTTGCTTCTGCCGATACGTTGTTTACAATACCTGAATGCTTAAGTTTAATGCCAATATGGAAAGTCTTATCTCTTTTAGGAATCATGAATATAATAAAAACACTGTTTTATACTTCGGCTACAACATTAATATTCTTATACACGCGAAAAAAGAAGAATATCAAAATCATGTGTATAACTTTCTTTATTATTTCTTATTGTATTTCGCAATTTGGATTGTTGTTTCCATGTGTAAACCCATTGGCAATTGTTTCTTCATTTAGCCTTATTTGCGGAGGATATGAAATAACATGGTTGTATGGAATGATAGAGCTAACTCTTTATACACTGTTGTTGTATTTGTTTATACGCAAAAGAATAAGAAAGGTTGATTTTTAAAATGATTAATATTTTTTTGTGATTTTTATTTAAAAGAGTGAATGAATTCGCTTCTATTAATAACACTGAATATAACTTTAATGTAGGAATATGCTTTAAATAAGGCATAAAAAAAGCACCTGGCAAATGCTAGGTGCAATCTTTGACAAATGGTGGTCTTAGTCGGAATTGAAAAGTTATTTTGTTGAAAAAAAAGATGGTCTAGTCCGAACCACCCTTTTATTCGTGTGGGCTTGTTATCCGTTTGCCCACTTGAATTATAGCATGCTTTTTAGTGGATGCAATGCTAATCGCTGTCACTAGTCCAATTGGAATATTTAATGTATCTGATGTTAAACCTGAGTTTAAGTCTATAGACAATTTTTATTTCGAAACTCTTTCAAATGACTCTATAAGTGACCCGATAACTGACCCGATAACTGACCCGATAACTGACCCAATAAGATTTGGAATTAGAAATGTTGAAAACTTTAAAACTAAATTCTGGAATAAACACAATAATAAAAATGACTGAAATAATCCAAACAAATTTACCATCGGTTAGTAGGGATAAAAAATTGACTATTTATGTAGAACATTGTGGTTTGAGTAGAAATGGTTGATATTACTTAAAAAGAAAAAGTTGATAAATAAGATTTAGGCAAGAGGAAATAAACAGGTTCAAAAGGAAAGGTTGGAACTAAGTTAGAGGAAACACTTATTGAGTTTTATCATACTGAAAATATAGTTGATAATAAGGTGATTCTTGAGTATGATTACGTAAATGAGGCTCAACTAGTAACTGTAAAAGTACACTATCAATTATTTACTCTTACAAATACTTATGAGCTGTTAGTAGTGGATTAAAAAAACAAGTATCACTCTTTATAGGGGTACTTGTTTTGCTTTTTGAATAAGTTTTAAAAGTTTTTAAAAATGATTTTGTGACAATGAAAGATTATTCTCCTTTTATGATTGGAATGTCTTTAAATTCTTTAGATTTTGGATTGTTGATAATACCTTTAAATTTACCGACATGAAATGTATAAGTACCATCTTTATTCACTGTTATATATCCATTTTTTAAATCTTTTTCTGATAATAACTCATGTTCGTCAGGAGCAGGGAAAGAAGGCTCTAATATGATAGAGTTTGTCAGAAAGGGAAACAAAACCAATGTGGCCAATAGTAATTTGTTGGTCTTTTTCTTGTATTTGTTCTCTATCATATAGTTTATTCTATATTCAAGAACTTTTATACTTTCATCAATAATATTCGAATTACTATATTTGTGCGCTTGATTATAAATAGTAGTCTTTTTTTGTATGTTTATTAAGTCTCTAATGTATTGATTGTTTTCTTTCTTATTGAAATTTTTTGTGCTTTTATAATCAGCACACATCTCTAAAAGTAAATGGATTTGATTTCTAAATATATATACAAATGGATTCCACCAGTATAGGATCACAACAAAATTTATAATATGTTTTATTAAACCGTCATGATGTTGAATATGACTGATCTCATGTCGTAAAATATTATTCAGTTCGCTTTTAGTGTATAAAGTCGTAGGAAGAAATATACTCTTTTTTGTGGTAAATACTGTAGGAACATATAAAAATTGACTGCTAAAAATAGGAAAAATATCTAATTCTGCATCTAAATCATTGATTTCTAATTTGATTGAATTAGAAATGAGTAGTTTATAATTTTTGTTTGACTGAGATATTGAAAAGATATATTCAATGGATTTGATAATAATTCCTATAATCCATATAAGAAGAAGTAAATTATAAATCTCAAATGAATGAAATTTATAATGCATTATGTTATAAAACGGATTCATAATCGGTGCAGCTGCTATTGATTGCGTAAATTTAAATTCAATAGGAAATAATAGACGTAAAATTATAATTATAGCTAGGACAGAAAGAAAATCAGTTCTAAAAAACACATAACTTTTTTTGCATGTTAGTAATGCATTAAAAATAAGAATCAGAATGGCAGTAAAAACGATTGTAATAAATAACGATGAAAGGGTCAACTGCATTTACTTTATTCCCTTTTCTTTTAATTTGATATTTATAAGTTTTTCTAATTCGATAATGGCATCTAAATTGTCGGTTTCTTTTATGAAATTTGAAGCTAATTCAAAAGATGTTTTTTGATTTACAAAACTTGTAATATATTCAACTTGAGAAATTACAGGCACATATTCTCGCATTAGAGCTTTTTCATGCTGAACGATTCTATCTACTTTTATATAATCTTTTTTAAGCAATTTCTGAAGGACTTGTTGAATTGTATATATACTAACATCTTCATCTAAATTCTTCTTTAAAGCACTAGCAGACAATGGAACAGAAGAATTCCACAAAGCAATCATAATTTGATTTTCTCTTTTTGATAATTTTTTCATATATGTTTTTCACCCATGAATATTTTAGCCTCTATTTTTAATTGTCGCAACAATTAAAAATAAAAATAACTATTGCTAAAAACAACAATTAATGTTATTTTGTACTTGAAGATAACGCTATCCTTGAAAAGAACAAAATATATGAAAATGTAATTAGTTATTTTGCTTCCTTATTACTGTACATGCATTTTATTCCAATATATGCAAAAGAATCCACATTTAAAATGAAATACTAAATCAGATTATAGGAGGATGTTCTAAAGATGAGATACGAAAATTTATCGAAAAGACTAAACAGATATACAATGTTATTTTTGATAATAGATTTCATTATACTTTTAATTGATTTGTTAAGCTGTCACGATTACACTAAGTTTTTGTTTCTCATATCGACAATATTTATTATTAATTGTTTATTTTTCGATTTCTGTAAAAAACATATTGCTTATACCAAAATATCAATATTTTATATTTGGCAATTTAATTATGAAAATGCAATCTATGGATATATAAAGCTATTGGTATTGATTTTGTTTAGCATTTGTTATTTTGCTTTTTATGATTATAGTGTTGCACCGATGATAATCTTAGCACTTATTGGTATTGGTATTATGTTAATTGTGATTAAAAGAACATTAAAACTTAGAAAGTTATGATTTTAATAAACAAGTCGTATGACAGATGTTGCTAGACCATGTTTATTAGATCGTGATCAGGTTGCTTTGGTTGATGTTGTCATGATAGTGAATAGAGGAGGTGTGGTATATGACAGACGAACAAAGAAAGATGATTGATAAATTGAATGAAGATAATCGAAAATTAAATGATGTGAACACAGGAATGAAAGACTATGCTAAATACAAATTGGTCGTAGGGATTCTCGTGGTTATCATAATAATCGTCTTATATTTCATTCAGCATACCACTTGATTTAAAGGTGGATTTAGAGGGAAATAAAAACAATCGAAATCGATAAAAAAAGCGGATAATTTACTATCCGTTTTTAATATGCTTTGAAAATTTTTTGCGATTTTTTTGTAACTTTTATCTAAAAGAGTGAAGAAATTCACTCCTGTTAATGATGATGAATATAACCATAATGTAGGAATATCCTTTAAATAAGGCATAAAAAAAGCACCTGGCAAATGCTAGGTGCAATCTTTGACAAATGGTGGTCTCAGTCGGAATCGAACCAACGACACAAGGATTTTCAGTCCTTTGCTCTACCAACTGAGCTATGAGACCACATGGTTGCGGGAGAAGGATTTGAACCAACGACCTCCGGGTTATGAGCCCGACGAGCTACCAGACTGCTCTATCCCGCGATGTGAATTAATTAAGATGGCGCAGAAGCTGGGATTCGAACCCAGGCGCCGCTCGCACGACCTACCGGTTTTCAAGACCGGACCCTTCAGCCACTTGGGTACTTCTGCATATGTATAATTGGTGGACCCTGTAGGACTCGAACCTACGACCCGCCGGTTATGAGCCGGATGCTCTGACCAACTGAGCTAAGGGTCCAAGTTAAACTCGTTGGTGGCTGGAGTGAGACTCGAACTCACGACCTTCCGGGTATGAACCGGATGCTCTAGCCAACTAAGCTACCCAGCCGAATTAAATAAAATAATGGTCGGGATGACAGGATTTGAACCTGCGACCCCTTGATCCCAAATCAAGTGCACTACCAAGCTGTGCTACATCCCGATATTTTTAGAAAAAAAATAAATGGCGCGCCCAGCAGGAATCGAACCCACAACCTTTTGATCCGTAGTCAAACGCTCTATCCAGTTGAGCTATGGGCGCATTTATTTCAACTGAGCTTTTGTGTCTCGCTCAGTGCCCATTAAATATACCATCACTTTAAAATGATTGCAAGCACTTTTTTTAAATTTTTTTAATTTTTTTTAAATTCGTGTTTTTACACTTATAGAAGTAGTATAATTACCTATATATATAATTAGAAAAAAAGGAGATTTAAATCATGAATAACATTGAATCAGTAAAAGGACACTTAATCGTATCTTGTCAGGCACTTCCAGATGAACCTTTACATTCATCATTTATTATGGGACGTATGGCTAGAGCTGCTAAATGGGGTGGCGCCAAAGGTATTCGTGCTAATACTGTAGAGGATATTAATGAAATTCAAAAAGAAGTTGATTTACCAGTTATTGGAATTATTAAACGAGTATACGGAGACTGCCCAGTATTCATTACACCTACAATGAAAGAAATCGATGAATTGATTGAAGGGGCACATCCAGAAATCGTTGCCTTAGATGCAACTTGTCGTGTTCGTCCAGATGGAAGAACTTTAGATGAATTGTATGCTGATATTCGTGCTAAGTATCCAGAACAAAAATTAATGGCAGACTGCTCTACATTAGAAGAGTGTCTTCATGCAGCCCAATTAGGCTTTGATTTTGTAGGAACAACATTAGTTGGATATACAGAAGAAAGTAAGGGTGATAAAGTTGAAACGAATGATTTTGAGTTAATGCGTAAATATTTAGAACAATCAAACGTACCAATGATTGCTGAAGGAAATATTGATACACCAGAAAAAGCACGCCGTGTATTAGAACTTGGATGCTTTAGTGTTGTAGTAGGATCTATTATTACTCGTCCTCAATTAATCACAAAACGATTTGTAGATTGCATTGAGGGATAAATATGTTAAAGAAGGAACAATTAGAAAAATTATTAGAGCGTTGTATGGCTTCCTCTTGTGATTTTGCCGAAATCTTTGAAGAAGAAGGTACAACCGAATCTTTATCCATGTTAAATGGAAAATTAGAAGATACAAACGTATTGATTCGTGCTGGTATTGGAATTCGTCTATATAAAGGTGTGCAATCTGTATATGGATACACAAATGAAACAAGTGAAGAATCATTAAATGCCTTAGTGGATGATTTGCGTGGAGGTTTTGGCATAGAATCTAAATCTGTATCGATCTCTTTGGCTGAAGAAACTCATGAAAATCGTCATCCAATCAAGGAAAATCCTATCAAAGCTTCATTAGAAACGAAAGTTGCCTTAATGCTACGCGCCAATGATGCGGCTAAGGCATATTCAGATAAAATTCAAAAAGTATCTGTAGGGTTGGCAAGTGTATGCCAAAATGTACAGATTTCAAATAGTGAAGGAAGACTTGTACACGATACAAGAATTCGTTGTCGTATGTCTGTATCCTCTTTTGCCCAAGATGGCCAAAACTTACAATCTGGTTATGAAGCACCAGGCGCAAGTAAAGGCTTAGAATTCTTTGAAGAAAGAACTCCAGAATCTATTGGACAAGAAGCAAGTCGTATTGCCTTAGTATTATTAGAGGCGAAAGATTGTCCATCGGGAAAAATGCCAGTTATTATTGATAATGGCTTTGGCGGCGTTATTTTCCATGAAGCTTGTGGACATGCCCTAGAAGCAAGTTCAGTCAGTAAAAACCAGAGTGTATTCTGTAATAAATTAGGTCAAAAAGTCGCAAGTGATAAAGTTACAGCTATTGATGATGGCACAATTCCAAATGCATGGGGCTCACAAAATGTAGACGACGAGGGAAATCCCCAACAAAAACGTGTATTAATTGAGAATGGTATTTTAAAGAGTTATATGATAGACCGCTTGAATGGTCGAAGGATGGGTCTTGAATCGACTTCGAGTTCACGTCGTCAATCTTATAAATTTGAAACAACTTCGCGTATGACAAATACATATATTGCGGCTGGAAATGATGATTTTGACGAAATGTTTGAAGGAATCAAACGCGGATTGTATGCGAAGAAAATGGGTGGTGGAAGTGTAAATCCACAAACCGGAGAATTTAACTTTGCCGTATTAGAAGGTTATTTAATTGAAGATGGCAAGATTTCTTATCCAGTAAAAGGGGCTTCTTTAATTGGTAATGGTGCAGATATCCTATTTAATATTGATCGCGTGGGTAAAAACTTAGATCGCGGACAAGGTATGTGTGGCTCTAGTTCGGGTTCGATTCCTACAGATGTAGGTCAACCGGCCATTCGTGTTTCACAAATTACAGTAGGAGGTACGGCCAATGAATAAACAAGTATGGATTGAAAAAGCACTTGGCCTAGGTATTCAGGAATTTGAAATCTATCAATCTACAACGGTTGAAAAAGAAATGACTTGGTTTCAAGGACAAATGGACACTTTAGTATCCAGCAAAGTGACAGGTACAAGTATTCGTGGAATTGTAGATGGAAAAATGGCTAATATGGCATTGGAAGAAATAGATGATTCTATGTGTGAAACTGTTTTAAAATCACTGATTGAACAAGCTCATATTATTTCAAATGAAGAAACTGATTCATTAAGAAAACCTGAATCCATTGATTATGTAAAAAAAGATGTGACTTGGAATATGGCTAGTACAGAATATGTGAAGGATATTCTTCAAAGCTTAGAAGCTAAGATTTTAGCCTATGATCCACGTGTCATTCAAGTTGGATATTTAGGCTATAGCCAAGGCAGTGGAAGCCGCAGTATTGTGAATAGCTTAGGTATGGACGAGCAAGATGCGGATGAAATGCAATACATTGTTGCCAGTGTTGTCGTTAAAGAAGGGGAAGAAGTCAAGGATGCTAGTTTAGTTGAAGTTGTATATGACTTTGAACAATATGATCTTGATTCGTTTGTATGCCGTGTTTGCGACAAGGCTTTAAATAAATTAAAAGCTACACCAATTTCAAGCTGTACATGTCCAGTTATCTTTGAAAAGGATGCGATGACATCTTTATTTGCCGCCTTTACTGGTT
>OLNS01001122.1_pt1 | contig 21733 bp, 16 predicted proteins | sample 1673031 | NCBI WGS metagenome assembly OLNS01 (sample SAMEA3136748, study PRJEB25190) | human gut metagenome | biome: human gut; feature: human-associated habitat; material: faeces | place: Austria | collected 2013
AAAAACTTCGTGGTTGCTTTGTTTACGATTATGGGCTAGAAGATGCTTTTGATATGCAGAAATCAGATGCCAATGATTCTTTTAGAAACAAATGTAATAGTCGAGAACGCTATTTATATATTTTTGATAAAATTTTAATATCTGGTGGAGTATCAATGAAAGATATTAAAACTATTTATGATAATCAAATCGAAGTATCATTATCAGTTAAAAAGCGTGATCAGAAATGTATTTATAAAGTTGAAGGTGGAAATGTAAAAGGAAATTTTAAGAATAGCGAACGTTTTAAAACTATCTATGATGGATTTATTGCGCTTAAAGACCTTATTAATTTTATTAACAGTTCAGATAACGTTTTGGGCGTTACTCTTTACAATCTTAATACAGAAGTGTTTAGAAATCAGGAGCTTGCGAATACCATCACAGATTTAGAATCGTACGTAAAATATGGAAGCATAACTTCAAAATTAGTTTCAGAAGTTTCCAGTGATTACGATGGCGTAATGATGAAGTCAAACACAGAAGTTAAAGATGAGTTAAATAAACTTAAAGTTATAGATATGTTTGAAATTCTTAAGGACACTCCTTTAAATTCAATTCAGAAAATAAGAGAAATAGAAAAGAAAGAAAAACAAGAGAAAAATTCTCTTGTTTTAAAAATCAACGCTTTCAAAAATAAAGTAAATAGCTTTAACCCAGAAATATCATTCATCCCAAAGAACTTCGCATGTCCTTCAGACTATGTATGCGATTATATTAATCGTGGTGGAACTAATGTTGATAGGGCAGAGATGGAACATTGTATAGTATCAATGTGCATACTCTTTAGCAACGTTAAAGACTTTGATTTGAATGAACAATTTCAGTTCGTTGTTATTTCAAAGTATTTAGCTGCGATTGAATGCATTATGGCATTGGATGGAGTTCCAATGCTAAATAAACAGGGTCTTTTTGATTATAAAGATACGGACTACATTTTAAATTACATGGATGAAGAGGGTACTGAAGAGTGTTATGTAAGTAAGCATGGTACTAAAAGTATCTATGTATTTGACCATAGTTATAGAAAAGTATTTATTGATAAAATCTTTGATACATTGATTCCAGGTTTAGCCCAGGAATTACCATACTGGCAGAAATTACGAATTTTATTTTCTATCAATAATTTTTTAATTTGTTTTCTGAAATCAATGTGTGGGATTTCTAATATTCTTGATCGTTATGCGGATAATCCAGTTAGTGTGTATATTTCTCTGTGTGATTATTTAGATGTGTTAAATCTTGATTTAGACAAGATTTCTGTTCCAAGACTGTACAGACTGTATAATTACACAAGATTAATTTATCAAACTGGAAATTCAATTGATGTTTACAAAGCAAAAGAAGTTAAAAAAGAATTTGAATTATGCATTCAAAAATTCTTTATCACTTTGTTTTCCGATGAAGAAAATAAAACTTACTACAATTTATTACAGAAGATGAAAACAGAAATGTTTGACACCTTCAAACCTAAAGGTTGTTTACAAAATGTTGATCCTGCAAAGAGAGATAGCTTAAGAAAGATTGCACGTAAGTTGGATTCAAGAGATATTTCATACGTAAAACAGGCACATGAAAAGTTCTTTTGTGACAAGGATTTATTATATCGTTTTAGATCTTGTGCAGAGTTTAATGAGGATGGGTTCGCTGTTCAGAATGGAGAATTGTTTGAATCAAGTGCAGGTAAATTCTTACATCATACAGGTGCTTCGGTTAAGCCAGACATACTTGGTATCGAAGAAATTATATCACCCATTACAGATAAAGATGTATCAGAGTATGCACTTTTCTATTGCTCAGGACGTTAAATTAAGAAAGATGAGGGTGATAACTTAAATGGAAAACAAACAGCTAAAGGAAAACAAACAATTGATTGAAGAACTGGAAAATGCTTTTGGTGATGGGTTCAGCTTTAACCTGGATAAAATTAATCCAGACGAGTATGCATCCAATAGCTTTAGCAAAGAAAGTGACAATGGGGTGTGCAGTACAGCGCACCCCTCTTTAATGTCAATACTAGAAAAGAAAGTAAGAACTGCAGAAGAGTTAGAATTGCTAAAAACAGAGAGTTGTTTTGTAAATATAATATACAACGACGGAAGTGTTTTAGTATTGCATACAACTTTAAATCCCAAAGTTTTAGCAAAGCAGTTTACATATCAAAAAGAGAATGCTCTTTTCGATTTAGATCGATATCGCTATTTTAGAATTGACGATGACGATGATTGTACACAGATTAAAATTACAAAAGAGAACATTTATGAGAATAATGAATTAATTTCATTCATTAATAGTGTTTTATAGGGAAATAGGGAGGTAGGAGTGTGGTAATTGATTTATTCCATGATGATAAATTAAATAAAGAATTCTCACGTGCAGACAACTATATTAATAAACGTAGTTTCACATTAAATGCAGATATAGAGGAGTTAAAACAACATTTAAATGTTAATTGCAATAAACCAGAATTTATTAAGTTTAGAAATGAAGTTGTTAAAGCAGCATGCAGTGAAAGAGATTGCGAAGAATTCGTTGGTAGTTATAGCGATAATCACTTTAGCCTAGAACTACTAGGATTAGAAAAGAATAGTAAAAAATACATGGTTTTAGTGGATTTCAGTGAAAGTCTTGATTACATTTTACATTTACTTTCTCATTGCGATATGGAAAATATCAGAGCAATTCCAAACTACACCGAGGTGTCCAAAGCCTTTTTAAATGGAGATATGGACGCTTTAGCAAAGGAAACATATTCAATCTTTATACAGTGCGATCCAGCTTTAACCAAGTACATGAGCGATCTTTATTTAGAAGTTTTATACACATATAGTGATAATGAAAATTTACTTAATCGGTATATTATCATTTTTTACAAGAAAATCCTAGAACAAACGAGAGCAGCTAAAGCTTACATTATGTCATACATAAGAAAATTTGATAATAATTTCCGTTATAAAAGTAAAACTTATGCTGCATCTTTAGGCACAACAGAAACTGAAATTACTGACACTAATTTACTTTTAAAAGTAGATGGTTTCGATGATTATAATTTACCTTTACATGTGTACAAAAAATACGAATATTTAGAGGAGTTAGAAAAGGAGGGATAATATGGTCTTAGCTGGATTAGTACGTTTAGAGGGTGTTGAATACTACTTTGCTTGGAAAACATTAAAAAAGTCAAATACTTATGTTTTATTCTCCAAAGTACATGCACAGGATTTAGCAACGTATGAAATTATGAATAAGCATGAATTCCCTATTATCCAATCTGCAACACAACTTCCTAATTTTGCAACAAAAGATTACGTTATGGAAATCGTAGAAGAGCTTAAAGTATCTGGAAGAATGAAGAGGTACTCTAGGTTCAATACTAGCTTGCTTAATAAGATATTGAAGGAACTTAGCTTTGCAAGAACATACAGCTTTAGCCAAGAAAATACTTACACAAATGAAAGTACTTTCGTAAATGGCAAAATTCTAAAAGACTTTAAAGCAAAAGATAAAAATCTTTCCTATTTATATGAGAAGTCTGGAGATGAGTTTCAACGTATTGAAATCGAACATAATGATTTTAACTTAATGTTAACAACTAAGCTTGCTAACTTTTCTTTAAAAGAATTTAACATGCAAGAGTTAGAAAACTATCAGAAAAAAGAGATTAGTACACTTACATTAGATGCAGTCTCATTCGATAAACTTTGTAATATGTTGGATATGTCATGGTTCTGGGACAGTGAAACCGGTAAAACCAAAAAGCATTATGAGGTTATTCAAACAATAACAGACTTTGAGTACAAAATAATGTATCAGTTGTACAGAGAGTTAGAACATTGTAAGAAGAATGGTACAAAGCTTAATATCTCTGTCGATACCGAGACAACAGGTCTTAACATCTACAATCTCTCGGAGAACAACGAGGACAGAGATCATTGTGTGGCTATTCCAATCTCATGGAAACCTGATACTGCATACGTTATTTTCACTGATATGGAATACTTTAGCAATGTACCCAATCAGTATGCTATCGATCGTTTAGCACAGCTCTTTGAGAACTTCAAAGGAGAACGTACAATTACAGTTTATGAACCTCCAAAGGAGTATTGGAATGATAACGATGTTGTAACATTAATTCAGGAAAATAAAAATGAAGAGAAAAAGAAAAAAGAAGAATCACAAAACAATGTAGTAAAAGAAGTACAAGAAAATTCAGCTGAAATAACAGAGAAAAGCAAATCATCTCTTGGTAAAATGAACTTATTTGGAAAAATAAATTCTAACGAAGATGAATTATTCAGTGACGATACATTATTTGCAGTAGACAAAAATGATGTAGTTAAACAAGTCTTTAATGCAGGCGAGCAGGGTAACGCTTTAGCCAAGCTTTATGAGAAAACTAGTAAAAAGTCTGCCGGTGATTCCGATTTAGCCAAGAACTCCAAACAAATTAAATTTACATTTGTACGTAATCTAATTAACCTCATTGGTCATAATATTATGTTCGACCGTAGAGTTTTCTATATGTTTGGAAAATCATTTTACTTTGACGATGATACACTGCAGATGGGATTTGATCTTAATCCTAAAACTGTACGTGGTTCTGTTGCCTTAAAAGGTTTAACACATCGTTTACTTGGACATGAAACTCCAGAGTTATCAGACATTTTAGGCAAGGGCAATGAGGACAAGTATAGATACCTTTACGATATTTTAGTAGCAATGGTGTACGGTTGTGCCGATGCTGACTACACTTTAACTATCTTTCACATTCTTAGAAAACTCATGTCAAAAAGGATGTACAAAGAGTACAAGCGGCAGGATGTGCAAATGCTAAATATTTTAGCAATTAGTGAATATTATGGCATGAAGACAATCGAAAAAGATGTCGAAGCTTTAGCCAAGGAATCCGAAGAGAATTTGAAAATTCTCAAAGACTTTATGTATTCCTACGTTGGTACATACGTTAATTACGTTAATCAGCGAGAACATCTTAGTATTCAATATCAATCTGGAAAGTTAACGCAAGAACAATACAATAAGGCAGTTGATAATATTAAGGCTGATAAAAATGCTAAGTATGAATTTGATGTAAAAGCAAGCGAGATTCGACATGTTATGTATGATATTCTTGGTTATAAAATCTATGCATGGACTGAGGGTGCTAAGAAGTTACCTAAGACCGATAAATACGTAATGAAAAAATTAGCTTCACAGAAACGTAAGAGTGATAGTCATACATTCGGAACAATGACAGAAGATTTATTGGTTTATGGAGCTAGCAGAGAAAAATATAATGAGTACGTTGCAAAAGGGTTTAAGTACAAAGCGGCCGATATGTGCTTAATCAAAGCGGATGATTTCAACAAGTGTAAAAATCCTTTAGCTATCGTTTTAACCAAGTACGCTGAGCTAAACAAAGAGTATACCAGTTATTTCAAACCTATCAGAGAGACCAACATGGAAGGTAAAATCTTTAAGAATTACTCTTTAGCCAGGATTGAAACACGAAGAATTATGAATCCTGGACAAACAATGAAAGGTAAACTAAAAGCGCTCATACGGTCTTATACAGATGATTACTATTTGTTAGACTTCGATATGTCACAGGTTGAATATAGAATCATGATCTCTTTAGCCAAGTACGTTTCCATGGTTAATGTCATGAACAATCCTGAAAGAGATTACCACACTGAGACTGCTTCCTTACTTCATGGTGTTCCTGCACATTTAGTCTCGAAAAAACTTCGTAAGAGTACAAAGTGTTTTAACTTCGGTATTCCATACGGTTTGTCAGACAGAAGTCTTTGTGATAATTTATTTGGCAAAATAGATAACGATACATTGTTTGCAACAAGAGAATTATTACAGAAATGGCTTAAGAGTAATAAACCAGTTTCAGACATGTTAAATCAGTATAGAGAAGATGCTCTTGTAGAGCAAAACATTTCAGACGATTTCAGAAATTACATTGATGCTTGGAAAAAGGATGAACTTGGTCAATACGAATTAAACGCTAAAGGTGAAAGAATTCCAACACCTATCGGAATGTCCATCAATGAAAAAGGGTTCTATCGAATTTACGATTTGCAGGATTTAGACCAGGCAAAGAAGGGTAGAATTCAACGTGCTGCTGGTAACTTTCCAATACAGTCGTTTGCAGCAGAAGTATTTAGAATCATTTTAACCCGGTTCTATAATCGTTGTGAGGAAGAGGGAATTAATGACAAGATAATTTGGCACATGTTAATTCATGATGAACTATTGTGTTCAGTACACAAGAGTTTACATCCTTTCTATATTTACAAATTAGTAAAAGAGTCGTGTATGATTACTATGCCAGGACATACTAAGTATTTCGTTGGTATTAACATAGGTGATACATGGGCGCAATGTAAGGATGATAGTAGAGAAGCTCCTGTTATCTTCGTAGAAAGAATGATTAAGAAATGGGATAACGGTGAGTTTGGAAAAGGACCTTTCTGGTTCGATGATCCTTGGGGATTTATTAAACCATATAGGGATCAGTATGTCCAAGATAGAATTCTTGAAATTATACAAAGACTTCAGCCAGATGTTATGGAGAAACCAATTAATGTACCTTTGCTTTTAGAAACCTTTAGCAACTACACTGTACGAAGTTATGTAGATGATTACGATATGAATTACAAAATCACAAAGCAGTACGATCCAGACGACCCTGACGAACAAATCCAAAAGAGCAATGATGAATGGACAAGCCGTCTTGAAACATGGGCTTTAGCTGTGTTTGGTGATGGTAAACAAATGATTGATATAGATGGTAATTTAAAAACATTACATAGCAAGCAGGATGATAAGACCCAAACTGCTGATGCTTTAACCAAGACAGCAAACCAGGCAGAAAATTCTAAGCAAGCAATAGTATTTGATGACATTGCATTAGACGATGAAGAAGACGTTACATTTGGTATGCTGTTTGATGATGATACAAACGTAGATAATTCTTATTGGGAATTTGATGATAACGATTTACGTGTTAGTTACGATAATTACGGTGAAGACGACGATAGTGAGGTTGAGAAGGATGATGTTGAATTTATTGATGTCCAAAATGCTTCTAGCGTAGCAGCGTGCATTAAAATTGAAAAACCAATGAAGAACATTACAATGCTTAATAAACAAGCAATCATCGAAAGTAAGCACTATAAAATAACACAGAAATGTAAAGAGTACTTACAACCTTATATTTCTAAGTCTGGAATACGGATTGTATTTCATGAACCGAATGGATTGAAGCGATGGCAGACCGTTAAACAAAAAACAGATTTAAAGAAATTAGATAGTTGGTTAACAAAGGCTAACGAAGTAATTAATCAAATAGTTAAAACGCATCATTAAGAATTAATTGTTAGTGCTTGGTATCGGTTAAGCTTTAGCTAAGTAAATTCATTAGTGCTTGGTATCGGTCAGGCTTTAGCCAAGTTCATCACTAAGCTTTAGCCAAGCGAGTGAACTACCAGGCTTTAGCCAAGAATTCAAAGCACTAACAATTTAGACCAAAAAACAAAGGAACACTTAACATAATAAATATTCTCAATATTTTTGACACCAAAGGAGATAACTATGGGAATAGGAATGAAAACTAGAAATGATAGTTCTAATAAAGGAACATTTAATCAAGAACCTAAAAAGAGGGCAAATAGCCAACGTAAACAAGACAATGCACAAAAATCTTTAAAGCAGTCTCCAAATCAGTCTCTAAAACAACAGCAGATGCAGAGCAGACCTAGAAAACGTGCTAGTGATGCACAATGGCACTCTGTAAATAGTACAGAAAGAAATAGCAATAGAAGTAAAAGGGTTAATCCACAGTATAAAAATTCACAATATAAAAATTCTCAATACACAGATTCACCCTATGAAGAAGAGGAGGATTTTACATCACAAATTAATAATAACAATAAATCACATAAAAAAGCAATACTAATAGTTGCCGTGATTGCATTAATTACCCTAGGGTGTGGAATTTTTTATCTCATGAATCAAGTGAAATCAGCGAACAATAAAACACCAACCAATTCAAAACTACTGACAAAACCATCCGAAGATGATGGTAATGCAGAAGATGATGAAGATGGAGATGCTCCCGAAGAAGGGACTACATTTGATAAAGGTTTTGAAACAGGAGACAGTAACAGCGAGGGTGGAAAATACGAAGAAGGCACTTTAACCAAGACAACTCCAGAACACTATTCTTCATCCGATTTTCTTAAAGATTTGAATGGATATGAGATACCTGCAGTCTACACTGTTCAAAACATTACATACGATGTAGCCCATGTAAATTATCAAGCAAAAAGAGCAACCATTGATGATGGTATGGAATTCTATTGGTTAGAGATTGATTACAACGGTAAAAAGTACAGGGCACAGTGTAGCTACAACATGTTCAGAAATTTAGAGTCCGAAGGTATCTGTAAAGTAGCAGTTGAAATCTTAACATTAGATTCTGGACAGCAAGTTGTTTCTTACATGAAAGTTGTATCAGAAGACTACACAGTTGATGATGCCGAAAATGATTTTAATTTTTAAACAAACGTATTAGCTTATCATTAACTTCAAATGAGCGTAGCGATCGCTTTAGCCCAGCAACCGCTTTATCCTAGTGAATTGCGTTAGCCAAGCAGCCATCAGGAAGCAATGCGACCATGGAGATAATTTATCACAGCACATTTAGGTGTCAAAGCCTATATGTGCTTTTATTTTAATTAATTTAAAAAAGGAGGTAAATCATGACATTAAAAGAACTAAAAGAAAACCATGATAGGTACTATGCTTTTTCACATTTTATGACTGTTGAAGAAGCAAAACGATTGGGAAGTATACCAGAAGAGTACTGGGATTATTTTCCCGATACTTGCGAATGTGGTAGTGAAAATATTCTTACTGGAAATTTACAACAACCACAATGTTGTAATCCTAAATGTTTTATTAAACAGGGATATGCACTTAGTGAACTTTTAACAAGATTTAAATGTAAAGGACTTGGACCAGCACGCTGTATTGAAATTGTAAAGACCTTGTCACCACAATTTAAATATGATTCTTACATAGAAATTCTTGATATGAATCCGAATAGTTTTCCTATCGCTTTAGCCCAGAAAGCTTACTCTGTGGATTTATTAAATGCAATAGTGAAAATTCGAGGTGAGAAAATAACATTTCCAACTTTAATAAGTAATCTTGCTATTCCGACATTAGGCGATAAAGCTTTGAAGTTATTACAGGGTGTTAACAGTTTTGCAGAATTTGCAGCATACGTTAAAGCAGCTGGAAGTTTACAGAAATTTTGTGATTCAAGAGGTATTCATGATCCAATGGTTTTCTTTTGGATACAACAAAGTTTAATTGATATGTGGTTAGCAGATTTAATTATGCAGAATAGCGTTAGAAAAGAAGGTAAAATTAAGATCGAAATTTGTATTACTGGATTTTTGCATTTAAACGGTAAACGAATTACAAAAGATGAATTCGTGAAATTTTGTAATGAGATTTCTGTTAGCGAAGATGGTACACAGGTTTTTGAAGTAATACAAAATACTGCTAAAGTAGGTGCTGTGCATATTATAGCTGACGCACCATCAAATAGTGCAAAATACTTAGCAGGATTGCGACGAGGAGAAGAAGTAGATATTGACGGAGTCAAACGAAGTGTTTTAATGAGTTCCTCCGAATTCATTGATTATTTAAAGGAGTTGTTGGAAAAATGGAAACAGAAGCAAGACGAAATCAAACAAGTGGAACAACAGAAAACGAACTTACAAGTACAGGGAATGAAGCTATTTTAGCCAAGTCTTTGCAATCAAATGATTTATCCGATTCAGCAAAAGATGATGCAATAACAGATGATGAAATTGATTTATCCGATTTAGCAAAAGATGATGCAATAACAAGTTCAACAGAGAATTATGTAAACGAACAGGCAAATAATGTATTTGATTTATTACTCAAAGAGTTCTCTGAAAACAATACAGATACAACAGAATCATTAAAAAACTCACTTGAAAGTGAATTGGAAGACGCACTTAGCACCGATGCTGACGAAGCTATGATTGATGATATAGTCAATAGCTTAAAAGTAAAAGGTTTTGAAAACATCGATGATTTACCATACGAAACCTTAGAGATATTAATTAATCGTGCAGAGGTTTTTGATGAAAATGGAAAAAGCATTGAAAAATTTATTAATGATGTTTGTGGAAAAGTAATTAATGATTTCGCTAAATTCTATAAAGACCTCAAAGCGTCCCCAGCAATCAACTACATTCACGATGATGACGATGTAAAAGTTTTTAAATCTTATAATATCGATTATGAAGGGGCTTCTGGGTTATATTTGAAACGAATAAGAGAGTGCATAACAAGTAATTTTATGCACGATGTTGATGTGTGCTTGAAAACCGGCGAGAACTTTAGCGAAGAAAAGATTGAAGAAATCATACAATTTGTTTACCAGCGTTTACGTAATGATCCGACTTTAGCTGAGCGAATTGATAATAATTTTGACTCTTTCATTCAAAATGTACAAAGTACTTTGCATAATATTTTACAGGTAAATAGAAGAGCTTTAGCCCAGAACCAAACTAATAAGTTGTACAGAGATAATACTTCTAAGTATTTACTTAAAGATGAATTACAGATGTTTCAGGATTTATTGCCTTCTGCTAATAATGACTTCAGTTCTCTTAATGTTAAGTTTATTAAACAAATTTTTACAGATGGTGATAAGTATTATTTTAAATGTGAAAGCTGTGGTGAGAAGGTTTATTTAGACAAGTCAATTGCTGTAAATCTTAGTTTTCCGTTAAACGGTGCAGCTGGAAAACGTTCTTTGGTTTTGCCAAAGATTTTTAGATGTAAGTGCGGACAAAAGCATTTCTTTACTGATATTGAAATCAATCTTTTAAAAGAAACAATAAAACCTATTGTTAAATCTGGTATTAATGATTTAACAAAAAAATTAATCGATATGAGTAAAGGTTCCGCATTGTTAAAATACGAAATCCCAATTAACTTAGTAAAAGATAATTGGAGTTATTGTATTGTTGCAACAAATTCTAACGAATTACGTAAAGAGAGTAAATCGAAAAGTAGTGATGAACTAAACTTTAGCACAGTTTCTGACATAGAATTTGAACAGGCTGTAAAAAGTTTTTATACGTTATTAAATACTTTTAATCCTAATGTAATTCCTAAAGTAATTTCTAAGTATGACGCAGAAGAGAAAGAAACAGATATACTCGATTCAGAAAAACTTGATGATATCTCTTTTAATTTCAATCAGAATGATTTATTTGGACAAGATGATGACTTCTTTAGCCAAGTAGATTCATTCTTCGCAGATAGTAGTAACGACCTCGATGACCTCGGTGCAAATCAGTCTATCAGTGGAGAAGCAGACGTAATTAATGATGACAACAATGATAGCATTGCGGCCAAATACGAAGAGATAGGAAATTTAGATGACAGATCTGATTTACTTACTTATAAGGAAATTGCAGTGTATTTCTGTAAAATCCTGAGTATTGATTATCCTGTAGTAAAAAATAAAGCACTATTCAGTTTAATTTTCTCAATCAATAATAATAAAGTTCTAAATGAGTATCTGAATTGTTCAAATATTTATGAACTTAAATCTATCTTAAAATTCATTGATAGCAGTGCAATACTTCTTGAAAAGAATGTACTGCCTGATGATCAACAGGTTGTTGAATTAGAGTATATCGCTAATTACTATGGTGAGGTCAACACTTTAGCAAAGTTAGAATCTCTTAAAGATGATAAGCCTGCTTATTGCCAAGAGCTTTTATCTGTGTTGGAATCTGAAAAAGTTTTAATCAAAGATGAATTAAAAAAATACGAAAATGAGAGAAAAAAGATAATTCTTGAATTAAATGATGTAATTGAGTCTCTTGCTTTTACACAAATTATTAATATTTCACAGGTTAAACTTGGTGATATTTTAAATATTGTAACTGATAAAACAATTTACAAGTTATTCGACTTAATTACTGACAGGATGATAATTACAAACTATGCAGAAGATTTCTATGACAGATACAAAACATTTAATATTTTAAACAGAAATTCACTGAAGAATAGCTTAAATGTAAGAACACAGGCTAAACATATTACACAAAGTGTTATGAACACTATTATGAATAAAAGTGATGATTTAGGAATTACAATTAGTGAAGGTGAACTGTACAATAACTTTAGAATGGTGGATGCTTTAACACAAAGTAATCTCGGAATTCTTAATGATTTAAACAGTGCTTTTACCAATGCAGACTACTATGAATTCTGTAGGTTAGTAATAAAAGTTAGTAATTTGCCTGAAAGATTAAATACGTTAATTTCAGATAAATACACAGATTTATTCTATGAATTCATTAATACGTTCTTGAACGATGCAAAAGCAGTGATGGATGCTTATGAAAGTCCTGAAAGCTATTACTTACAGGACTTTAGCCAAGATGAAATCACTTTAGCAAAGACATACAAGAAGCAGTTACACTTTAATCGTTATATGCCAAAAAGACTTCCAGATGAAGGTATTATTGATTATATTAATCGCTACGAAAAGATGTTGCACAACGGAGATTTAACCAAGTACAATTCGGTGAATTACGGAAAAGAGTTCGATACTTACGTAGAATACTTTGGTTTACTTTTTAGTTGTTCTGCTTTGTATGAAACCACATATCATTCATTTACAACGGCTACTTTTGTAACACAGTTTGTTAAAACAGTTGTAGCTAGTAGAAGTAATAAAATGCAAACCGGTAAATTACTTGGAATTTCTACCCCAGTCTTAAATCTGATTGATTACGAGATTGCAAATAACGAGTCAGAGATTAATTTTGAAAACATTAATTTATTGCTTAAGGTAATATCTGGAATTTACATTACTTCTGTAAAACGTCGTGTAGATGCGTTGTACGAGAGCTTGTACAACTACGTTGTTAAGAATACAGACGCTTTAACCAAGTCTCTAAATTATTTTGATGTAAAGAATTGGTTATTACAGATAGCATCTGACGATGAAGTAAATTTCACTCCTTACAAAGATGTTCCAGAAATTACAGATTATAGTGATTCTATGTCTGAATTATACACATATTCAGAAGACGAGGAACTTAAACAGTACATTTAGGAAAGGAGACAAAGTGTTTGTTATTTTGTTAGAGAATAGTAACAATACTGTTCTTTCTGAAGTTGATACTTTCACAAACCATTATCCTAGAAGTTCTATTAAACGTATTACTAGATACACTACACTGGAAGAATTGCATAGTTTAGCCAATAAACCTTTACTTAGTATTGGGTGGTTAATCATTTGTCAAGACACTGCTATAAAAAATTCATACTTGAAATTTCTTGAAGGGCTAGATCAATCTAATCTAGTCCTTTTTAGAATTACAAGCGAACAAAAATGTAGTGAGTTACTATCGGCTCTAAAAGCCGACAAAGTGCAGTATAGAATTATAAATAACTACAAATTAAAAGAGGAAAAGGTCATTGACTATGTTTGCAAAAATTTAAGTATAACAAAAGTTGATGCGAAGTATTTATGTACACGTTCTGGATACTATTTGCCAGAAGTAGTTAAAAATGTACAAACTCTTAAAGTTCTTCCTAGAATTACAAAACCAATTATACGTAAATACACGGAAGACAGACGTAGTATAGCTGTTTATGATTTAGTAAACTATTTAATTGGAATTGACGGGAAAACAACCTACGAAGACTGCATGCAATTGGTATACGAGTATCGCTATGGTTTTGAACATTTACTAAAAACCACTTTAGCCCAGATCACCATGTACATTAAAATTTACAATCTAATTCTAGATGGTGAATTAACTTTAGCCAATTGTAAAATTAAAAAGAAAGATTTGCAGGATAAAGAAATCTCTAATCTTCATGATTTTAGACTTTATAAAATTGTAGAGAGCTTTGATAAAATCTCATACGATTATTTAATACTTTTACAATTAAAGCTGCAACAAATCTCACCGAAATTTTATTCTGGAGTTTTTGACTTTGTAGCTTTGTTAAAAATTAATGCTAAACCAGGAGTTGAAGCCAGAGTATCTACAAAAATAAATACAAAAATCTCTTCAAAAGTTAAAGAAGACTTAAAAACTTCTGAAAAGAGGTTAGATGCGTTCAATCGTAAACGTTACACAATGACTACAGACGATTGCCAAAAAGCTTTCGAATACTTAAAGGAACAGAGGGACAAATGAAAACTTAAAGGAACAAAGAGACAAATGAAAACTTAAAGGAACAAAGAGACAAGAGGACAAACAAATACTTAAGGAGGTAATTAATTTGGAATATCAGAATATTTTAAAGTATTTACAAATTGCAAATAAACCTATTGAATTTCCAATCACAATTGTTGAAAAGTGTAAAGACTTTAGCAAAGAGTTGAGCGGAGTTTATGTTTATTTTGATAATGAAGATATAGAAAATATTAAAGATGCCATCATTGCATTAGGAACTCCAGAAGCACATCATTGTGCACAGCTTTTTACGCAAATTCCGGGAGAAGCATACAAAATGATTTTAATGCGTAGTGGTTGGAGTTCTTTTACAGACTATTTCATTAATCAGTATGGTAGTGTTAGTAATATTTTTGTTTACTTAAATAAGGGAAAAACTGATCAATTGGTTAAAGAGCAGCAGAGTATTTTTTCCGATGATGTCAATGGTGGTATTGATGCTGATCACAGCTCTGAAGTTGGTGACAATCACAATTCTGGTGCTGATGACCATTCGGAAGTTGATGAAGCTTTAGCCAAGCAAGCAACTAACGAAGAAGTTGCTGACAATAAAGCAAAAGAAATTGAAGACTTTATTGATTCAATGATAATTTCGAGAGAAATTGAGGAAGAAGAAAAAGAAGAAAAAGAAGAGAAGAAAAGACTGGTACAGAAAAAAAGAGAATTACATAGTGAACTTAACTCTTTACTCAAAACAAACAATGTAAATAATGATTCACTTAATCTCGGAATTTCAGCCAGGGATTTAGCAAAGTGGAAGGAGAAGAGTAAAAAGTTTAGTAGCGAAGTTGATAAATCTTCTCCCAGGAAAAACACTTTTAAAGAAAAATCAGACGACAAGGAGTACCCCTCTAGCCAAAACAATAGTCCACCAAAGCCAATCAGTGAGCAAAAAGAAAGCACGGAAGAGCAGAAGATTGCAACGGAAAACCAAGAAGTAAATGCAGGGCAGGAACTCTTTAGCAAAGACCCTACAACAAATCTCTTTAGTAAAGACCCTACAACAAATCTCTTTAGTAAAGAAATGGATGAAGAAGAGTTAAATGATGAAGATGTTGAAGATGCTACAGCTGGTGTAAATGGTGGGATTGCTGATGATTTAAAAGTCCCACACTTAATAGGACATTTAACTGAATTGATGGCAAATTCGGAAGAAGATTTAAAAAAAGATTTAAAAGACACTCAAAAAGAACTTCAAGAAAAATTTAAAGAAGATTTCAAGAAAGAATTCAATGAAGATCTTGAAGAAAGCTTTAATAGATTTCAAGAAAATTTAGGAAGAAGTTTAAAAAATCAGTCAATAGTTGACAAAACACAATTAACTGAAATACACGAAGACTTTTCTATTACTAAAGAGCATTTAGAAGATACCAAAAGACTTTTAGAAAACATTGTTGACAATAATAACTCTGAAAAAGTAACTGAACTTCTGCAACAGATTTCTGAAGTTAGTAACACAATTTCTAAAGATCAATTAGACACCAAAGAAGAGTTAACTATTTTAATTAAAAAAGTAGAGGGAGCTTTAGCAGAGTTTAGCAAAGACACTAGCGAAAAGCTCACAATCAATTCAGATGTACTGGCTGAGATTAAAGATGTTAAGGGAACCTTAGCAGAGTTAAAAGATAACTTAAGTGATAAATTTAAAGTTAACACTGATAGTGTTTTAGAAACTAAAAACGAAATTCAACTTATGAGAGAAAGCTGTAAAGAAATCATTTCTTCTTTAAATAATTTGCAAGAAAAATTCAGCAATGCTTTCTATGAAGAAGACGACGATGAGTTTGAATAGGAGGTATTGAAATGAACAAAAAAGATAAGGATAACATGTTAATTCTTGGGACATTGGTTGGCTGTATTTTACTATTTTTCTTTTTTAATTTCATTACAAAGAAGATTTACTTTATTGTTCTGGTAGGTATCATTTTAGCTGTGCAAACTTTTATAATCATACCAGCAATATGTAAATACTACTATGAACTAAATGGACTAAAACCAGGCTATGATAGGTTTATTCCACTTTATCAGGAACTTACTATTTTTCCAGAAGCTTTAGCCAAGTCCCTTGCTGTAATGTGGACAGGAACTGCTATTCTTTTCTTAATTATTACTTTAGGAAGTAAGAGTGGAGTTCTTGGTACAGTTTTTGGTTTACAAATCATAATAAACATTGAAAACGCTTTTGGAGATACCTTAGCAAACATTTTAGCATTAGTATTAATAATCAGTAACTTTGCAACAGGTGCTGGCTTTATGCATGTTCGAAAAGACGTTATGCGCATGGACGTAGATTTTAGTGGAAGAGTTAATAGACGTTCAATTGTAGAAGTTCTTTATTATGTCGCATTATACATACCTGTATTTCGTTGCGTAACCTTGTGTAACATTTGGAACACCCTGCTTAGATTGGCTAAATTGAACAAATACAAACCTACAGTAGAAAACACTGATTTATATGAAGATGACTAAATGTAGGTGGAGGTGAAGAATCGGTGAGTTTTAATTTAGATAGTGAACTGGATTTAAATTTTGATTCTAGTTCATTAGCAGATGACCTAGAGGGTTTTGTGAAAAATGACATAGTGCAAGAAAGCATTACAGAGTACTCTAAAGAGCCAATGACAGACGACCTTAGCAAAGAAGAGCCAACAGTAGACAACTTTAGCAAAGACAACTCAGAAGAGTCAACAGTAGGTGACTTTAGTAAAGACGACTCTGAAGAGCCAACGGTAGACGACCTTAGCAAAGAAGACGAAAGCGATGAAATTGATTCATTACTTGATGACAAATTAAATCAAATCTTTAGCACAGAAGACTTTGATGATGATTTTGAGCAATCTGCAGAAGAACAAAATGTTGATAAGTACTACCAAGAAGATGATGTCAATCTTGAATCTGTTATAGATGAGTCAACGTATGCAGAAATAAAGTACCCATGCTTGTTGTTGAATGGTGCAAGCACAAATGAAGAAGTTGATTTTCTTCGAAGCTTTAGCACAGAAAAAAACAATAGCAAAGCGATTTATTTGTATTGTGAAGCCGCTCAGGGTGTTTGTGAAATTGGGTACATTAAGTTGACTCTTAAATTTCTATTAACTTTAAGTAGAATGCCAGGATACAGATTGTATAGTTTGTATTCGGATACATCAGAAAGAAATGAAATAAAATTAGATGATCCTGAAGTTCTTAGTAATTTTATTTCATTGTAGTAGATAGGATGATTTCGTTTAATAGCGATTTCGTCCTTTTGCCATTTCGGAAAGGAGGTGGAATCATGGGTGAAGGAACCAAAATTTTAGGTATTCTGATCATAGCTGCAATTATCTTTTTCGGCAAAGATAACATTACAAGTGATAAAGGCGGAAAAGGTAAGGGCGGTAGCGGCGGTGGTACCGGTGGTGGAGGTGCTGCGTAATGCTAATGTTTCTAGTATTGGTGCTTGTTACTTTTGGTGTTTGTACAATTAATCTTTCAAGTCTTAATCTAACAGAAAATGAATTACATTTATTGTACGTCAGTGATGATGCAGACTTTAGCCAAGATAAATCGGCTAAAGAGAAATCGGACGAAGAAGAGGAAGCTTTGGATTTTGATTTCGAAAAAGATGCAGAAAGCATGACAAATGCAGAAAGTACTGCAGAAAAAGATGCTTGGGATAAATTTTCAAAAGATTTAGAAAAGGATGGAATTGATTTTAATAACTTTGATTCAGAAGAAGAAGCACTAAATTTAGCTAAGAAAATTTACGAAAAGAGGTGATTTAGATAAACGAGTATGAAAAAGCAATTATGTTTAATACAAAATTAATGAAAGTATTCTACATAGTACTTGTAATTGCCAATCTGTTTGTTCCACTAAAAAAGAGTACTGATGGCTATGTTTTTTCTATTTCAATTTTTAACATAATTGCATTAGGCATTCTATTTTATGCTTTACTGATAGGGTTGGGATATTTTAGACACAATATTCCATTTTTATGGTTAGGTGTTCTTAGAATTGTTCAGGGACTTTATAAATTTTTAATACATCCTGAAAATTTTAATTGGTACGGGTTCTTGGTATTAGTACTGATGGATGTGTTTTTTATTTTCTTTCTATTGATGGATAAGCGTAATTATTCGTATGTAGAGGAAGAAGATGATTCAGATGATTTAGATGATTCAGAAAACGAAATGGCAGAGGAGGAAACAAAATGATAATCAAGGCGGCAGACGCTGACAGAACTATGGATCTCGATATTAAAGAGTTACAGGATGGTTTTGAGTATGAAAAGATTTGTTACTTATTAAATTATAAGGCAGGCGTTACACAACAGGAAAAAGGGTTTTACACTTTTTATGTAAAGGATAAAAATGCTAATGTAATTGCAGCAAGAATGTTCGATCCAAAGGATTACGTTAATACAGGATTTACTGCAATGCTGATGAAATCTAAAGCTGTAAAGATTAAATTCATGGCACAGATTTGGAATGGTTCTTGGTCATTAATTGTAAATGATATTGAAGCATGGTCAGGAGAATTTAATTATGAGGACTATGTGGGAAAGGCTGAATACTCAGCAGATGCTCTTGAAGCTGTTTACAGTAATCTCTTTAGCCAAGCTCTAAATCCGGAATACTACAGTGAGTTCTTTCCTGATTTGTGTGATGGAAGAATTGGTGGATTTATCTCAGTTTTAGAGAAGTCCTTTACACAACTTTATTCTTTTAAAATAAAAAGTCTCAATGTTAAGGATTTGCATCAGATTTTCTTTATTGTTATGGACGCATACTTTAATTTTCTTAAACTAAAGAAGCAATACGGAATTGTGCCAAGCCAAAAGATATTTGAAATTGTTAATTCAATACATTTTCAGTATTCTGATTCAGCGTACCTTAATGAGATAACTGACACAGTTTTATCTTTAACAGGTTTAGCCCAGCCGCAACACATTTATAGTCATTTGATTTGTGGAGTAGTGAATCAGACTAAAGAACTGCTGACATTGATTTATAAAAATCAAACAATGCCAAATGGTTCTACAGCAGTTTTAGCAAAGTCTGTACCTAACCATAATGATAAAATAACTTTATTGAAATATTAAAGGTGAAAGGGGTTAGAAAAATTAGTAAACATTCAAAAAAATATTTACAATGTTTTATTTTTCTACTCCTATTCTTTTTAACTGGATGTAATCCTTTAAGTAATTTTGATTCAAATAGTGTGGAAGCAGAAGAACATGTTGCAGCATCTGGAAATAGTTCTGGATACATAATTGACTCGTATGATATTAAACAACCAGATAAAAAAGCGAAAAAGGTTGTAAAGACTTATGATACAGATACGACAGATGTTACACACATTTCTATTGTGTCAGCACTTACGGATGCAACAGAAAGTGTACTTTCTAACATAGCAGATCATGTCAAACTTAGAAGAGAAAAAAGAGAAGAAGAAAAGAACAATGAAGCTATAACTGCAAACAATCTTGGTAAGTACAAGAAAGGAAAAAATCTCGGAACATTTCGTGTAACCGGGTATTGCCCATGTAGAGCATGTAGTGGTAGATATGGAAGGCATACTTCTACAGGTGCAATAGCTAAGGCAAATCACACGGTTGCTGCGGATAATAGAGTTTTGAAAGCAGGTACTTGGATAATCATTAATAATAAACTTTACAGGGTAGAGGATGTCGGTGGTGCTGTAAAAGGAAAGAAAATTGATATTTTTGTCAATACACATCCTGAAACATTTACATTAGGTTTTGATTACGCTAATGTGTACTTAGCTGTGAGGAAGTAGAACGCTTTAGCCAAGTGACTTCTTCTAGCTAAAGTAATACACCCTGATGGGAAGTGGAACACCCTGATGGAAAGCAATACACTTTAGCAAAGTGACTTCTTCTAGCACAAAGAATAGGAGCTTAAAATGAAACGTATAGCGATTGCGGTATTGGCATTAAGTTTTACATTTGGAGGAATCTTTAGTGTAAAAACAGCAATGGCTGATACTACAAATAAAAAAGACAAAACAGACATTAATTATGACTCTCCATTGATGACAAATGAAGACGATTCTTTAGCAAAGATGAATTTAGCAAGTTATGATGTAAAAGATGCTGAAGAAATTTCGAAAGAATTAGATTCATACAACACAGAAAAAGTATCATCTAATTACGGCATTGATTATGACAAAGTTGCTGATTCAAAAGATAGCAAAAAAGACGCAGAAAAGAACTCAAAAGAAAATAGTAAAACAACACATACAAATTTACCAATGGATGAAAACGATGAAAATTATAAGTCGGCAGACATTACATACTATTCCCCAGATGGTACGGCAGTTAGCCAAAATGGTAGTAATGGTGATGACGATACGAATGAATCTCCAAGCACTGATGAATACTCTAATTACAGATACAGCTATTCCACTTTAGCCAAGACTGTAATGACGCAGGCACTCAGAAGAAATACAGAGTTTAGACAAGCTTCTAAACAGCGTCAAGAAGTGATACTTTACGCTATGCAATACATAGGAAATAAGTACGTGTATGGGGGTGAAAGTATAACTGATGGTATTGATTGCTCTGCTTTCACTCGCTATGTAATGAGACATTTTGGTAAAAAATTACCTAGAAATTCGTACTCACAACGTAGTTCTGGTAAAAGTGTTGATAAACCAAATACAGGTGATTTAATTTGCTATAGTGGACATGTAGCCATTTATATAGGAGATGGGAAAATTATACATGCTAGCAATCATCATGCATATCCTAGAGGTGGAATAAAGGTTAGTAGTTCTTACAAGTATAGAGCAGTCAGATCAATTAGGAGTTTATTTAATGATTAGATTTAAAAAGAAGGCAGTCTTATTAATGGGCTGCCTTTTTGCTATTAGCTTTAGCCAAGGCTGCACAAGTTTTGGAAGTTCTTCTCAAAGTTCAGTTGGTGGTGTAATACTAGAAAATTACGATGTAAAAGAAAAAGAGTCAATTCCAATTGTTAATTACATAAATTACAACACAACAGGAGTAATTGGAGCTAATGCACAAATTGCAAGTGGAGTTTCCACTTTAGCCAAGCAAAATACAGTTGAAGGAGTAACATCCGGAATAGATAAAAACAATGGAACTGGAGAAGAAACTGAAGTTATAACTAAAAATAAGAACGGACAAGCAGCTGTTAGAAAAGCTATCAAAGGTAATAAAGAATTGGCCAACACAACTGCAAAAAGAAAAGCAATTGTAAGTTACGCTTTGCAGTGGGTTGGAAATAAATACCATTATGGAGGTACCAGTTTAACCAAGGGCATTGATTGCTCTGGGTTTACCATGCTGGTAATGCGCCATTTCGGGATCAATATTCCGAGAACTACCTGGACCCAGC
>OLNS01001132.1_pt1 | contig 21621 bp, 20 predicted proteins | sample 1673031 | NCBI WGS metagenome assembly OLNS01 (sample SAMEA3136748, study PRJEB25190) | human gut metagenome | biome: human gut; feature: human-associated habitat; material: faeces | place: Austria | collected 2013
ATACTGTTTTCTTCAAGGATCGAGAGGCCAACTACGTTAATAAATTAAATCCCAAACAAATTTAATAGCCCACCACCTGGCTAAATGCAACCACGCCGAACAGCATAAACAACACCAGATAAATTCCCAGTAATACTGCGAATATGATCAGCTGTGCTCTGCAGAAGTTTCTCCGGTTAATATTACCGTTACTTTCGAATGCCCATACAAAATACATGACTATTCCAACACACGGGATCAGTAATACGATCAATGTCAGTATCCAGTCTTTTAGATCCATTGGAGAGTTGTCTGACTGCTCATTTCTGTTCCGGCTGTACTGCTGGCTGTAATCGTATTGATTGTCCTGATATACGAATTTATTATCCTGTGAATCCTCTGATCCGGTTGTTTCCGGCTCTGGTTCTGCCTTCTCTTCCGGCTCTCCTGCCGGTTCTTCTGTTGATTCACCGTAACTGTAGACCTCGTCAGCGGTTACCTGCTTATTTTCTTCATCCATCTGTCATTCTCCTTTGCCTTATTTATTTTTGCGTCTATCTTATCATTTCAGGGCTCCGAACGCAACATCCATGAGCAGTCGAAGCAGATTATAGTGGTAATAACTCATTGGCGGCTGGTCCGGAAAATACCGATACATACGCCACACGTAGTAAATCACCATAAGAACCACACACACGACACAGCCTGTCTTAAACCATTTTCCAATCGGCTTCTTACAGATATAGCGCTTCCATGCAAATATCATCACACCTGCTGCAAATGCATAGATAAACGGATGCATCTTCCATGCTCCTTTGACGTCCAGATGCAAAAGCCGAATTCCTGCTCTTGTAAGTCCGCATGCCGGACAGGGAAATCCCGTGATCCAGACCATAGGGCAGATACCCGGCAGAAATTGACTTCCAAATACAAAATAGGCGATTATAAATATAACCGCCCATTTTGCCTTCTTTATATCATTTTTTAATAATACAAATCCGTCTTTCAATATCTTTTTCATCCTGTTATGAGATAACTTTCTTCGGACATTTTACTGCACAGGCACCACAGTCTTTACATTTCTCGTAGTCGATGTGCGCAATGTTATTTTCCACTGTAACAGCTTCAAACTTACATGCTTTCTCACACATCTTACATCCGATACATCCGGCTGTACATGCCTGCATAACTGCTTTACCTTTGTCCTGTGAATTACATTTTACCAGATGCTTCTGATCATATGGCACGATCTCGATCAGGTGTTTTGGACATACAGCTACACATTTTCCACATGCTTTACATGCTTCTTTATCTACAACTGCTACACCGTTCACAATATGAATTGCATCAAATGGACATGCCTGAACACAGCTTCCGTCTCCAAGGCATCCATAAGAACAGGCTTTCGGTCCTCCGTCCTGCATCATGTTGACCATAGTACAGTCGCTCAGTCCGTGATATTCATATTCCTGTTTTGCTTTCTCACAGTCTCCGCCACATTTTACAAATGCAACTTCGTGTACCTGTGCACCTGCAGCAACGCCCATGATCTCTCCGACTTTTGCTGCTACCGGAGCGCCTCCGACCGGACATCCGCCGACTTCAGCTTCTCCTTTTACGATTGCTGCTGCAAGTCCGGAACATCCGGCATAACCACAGCCACCGCAGTTATTTCCAGGAAGAACGCCCAGGATGGCTTCTTCTCTTTCATCTACCTCTACCGCAAATTTCTTACCGGCAACGCCGAGGAATACACCAATGAATAATCCGGTGCCTCCTACGATAACTGCCGCAAGAATAATACCTGTAACACTCATTGTCTGCCTCCTCCTAAATTAATCCTGAGAATCCACAGAACGCGATCGCCATCAGACAAGCTGTGATCAGTACGATCGGAGTTCCCTGGAAGGACTCTGAAATATCATTGTATTCCATCTTCTCACGGATACCGGCCATGATCACGATCGCGATCAGGAATCCGACAGATGTACCAATACCATTGACAACACCTTCTAAGATAGAATATTCTTTCTGAACATTTGTAAGTGCCACACCAAGAACCGCACAGTTTGTTGTGATCAGTGGAAGATACACACCAAGTGCATTATAAAGGGATGGCATACTCTTCTTCAGGAACATTTCTACAAACTGTACCAGAGCTGCGATAAACAGAATGAATACGATTGTCTGCAGATATTCAAATCCCAGCGGAACCAGGATGAATTTATAGATCAGTCCCGTAAAGAATGATGATAATGTGATAACGAATACAACTGCTCCACCCATACCGGTTGCAGTCTCAACCTTCTTCGAAACACCCAGGAACGGACAGATTCCAAGGAACTGGCTGAGTACAACGTTATTTACGATAGCTGAACCAATTGCAATAATCAATAACTCTTTCATACTATGTACTCCTCCTACTCTTCATTCCCTGTCGGGAATACTTTGCTTCCGCATCCGCCGCATGATGCACAGTCTGTGCCGCATCCCTGTGGCTCGGCAATCTTCTTGCCTTTCTGTGCTGCGTGTCTCTTCAGTCTGTTCATACCTGCAACCAGGAATGCAAGAACAAGGAATGCTCCTGCCGGCAGGATGAAGATTGTTACCGGTACATATCCGCCTTTTCCTGCTGCTGCATCTGCAAGCGGAAGAATCTGAACACCGAAGATTGCTCCGGTTCCGATAAACTCACGCACGATCGCGATACAGGTCAGACCAAATGTAAATCCAAGTCCCATACCAATACCATCAAAGATAGATGGAAGTACCGGGTTCTTGGATGCATAACTTTCTGCACGTCCAAGGATAATACAGTTAACAACGATCAGCGGGATGTAAAGTCCAAGTGAATCATACAGACTTGGAACGAATCCCTCTAAAAGGAACTGTACAATTGTTACGAAAGATGCTACGACTACGATGAATGCCGGCATTCTGACTGAATCCGGAATCACCTTACGTAACATAGAGATCAACATATTCGACAGTACAAGTACGACTGTTGTGGACAGTCCCATACCTAAACCGTTAATAGCGGATGTTGTTACCGCCAGGGTCGGACACATTCCTAACATCAGAACGAAGGTAGGATTTTCTTTGATCAGACCGTTATATACTCTTTCAGTACATTTATTCATGACTAACTACCTCCTGTTTATTTAAATGCATTCTGATAATATCCGAGTGCTGCATTGACAGCTCCTGTTACTGCTCTTGAAGTAATGGTTGCACCACTTAAGGCATCGATCTGTTCTCCGTCTCCACCGTCTTTGGAAACCACGAATTTATCAGCCTGTTTATTTACATACTGGTTATAGAATGAAGGCTCTGTAGCTTTCATACCAAGACCTGCTGTCTCGCTGATAGAAAGAATAGATACACCGTTGATCGTACCGTCTTTCTTAATACCAACTGTAATCTGGATATTGCCGCCGAATCCGTCTTTGTCTGTTGTTGTGATGACATATCCTGCATCACCTGCTGTACAGACTTCGTCGATCGTTGCATTGACACCCATATCTTTTACAGCTTTGTCTGCAGCCTTCTGATCTACATCTTCTGCTTTGAAATCATCCAGTTTTACATCTGAAAATACTGCCTGCCATGCTTCTTTTTTGGCTGTCTCCTGTGACTGTGCGATCGGAGTCTTGGTAACTTCATATACCGCACCAAGAAGGACTCCTGCAATTACAGTAATCAGTGTAAGGATCAGTGTATTCTTAACAATCTTATTCATTATTTTTCTCCTCCTTTACCAAATGGTTTTGGAAGAGTAACTCTCTCGATCAATGGCACCAGAAGGTTACTGATGATGATCGCATAAGAAACTCCTTCTGCGGAACCGCCAAACAGACGGAACAGACCTGTTAACACACCAAGGACAATACCGTATACAAACTGTCCTTTCGGTGTGATCGGAGATGTTACATAATCGGTTGCCATGAACCATGCACCAAGCATCAATCCGCCTCCGCAGAGATGTGCTGTGATGTACTGTGGATCAAAGAATCCGACATCCGGATTTGCAATATGTCCGAAGATTCCGACAAAGATCACAAATGTAACAATGTATGTTCCAGGAATTCTGAGATCAATTACTCCCATAAGGATCAGGAAGATTGCTCCGATCACGATTGCGATCACAGATGTCTCACCGATTGTTCCAGGAATTCTACCAATCAGCATATCCATCGTATTCACTGTATTACCTGCTTTTAACTGTGCAAGTGGTGTAGCCCCTGTCACACCATCATATACAAAGCTTGTCATCTGGCTTGTAAATGAAAGCAGAAGGAAGCATCTTGCGCCGAGAGCCGGGTTCATAAAGTTCTGTCCCAGACCTCCGAATAACTGTTTTACGATCAGAATAGCAAATACACTACCGATTGCTCCCATCCACCACGGAGCTGTAGGAGGCATATTCAGTCCGAGTAACAGTCCTGTTACTGCTGCACTCCAGTCATTGATCGTAATCTTCTTGTGCATTAATTTTTCGTATATGTATTCCGTCAATACTGCTACAACCGTTGTTGTAACCAGCATTCCGAATGCCGGCAGTCCAAAGTTCCATACACCAAATGCAGATGCCGGCAAAAGTGCGATGGCCACCAGCATCATAATATTACTGGTAGTCGCTTTGGAACGAATATGTGGTGAAGATGACATTTTCAAATTGTTCTCACTCACTTTTGTTCACCTCTTCTTCTTTCTTGTTTTATTTTTTCTTTCTACGGTTCGCTAAAGCAATCTTTCTCATAGATCCGATCGCCTGTTTCAGCGGCCGTTTTGCCGGACATACGAAACTGCACGAACCACATTCCATACATTCGAGTCCTTCATGTTTTGTAAACTTCTCTTCGTCATGATGTTCTGCATAATCCGCCAGTCTCGATGGAATCAGGCGACTTGGACAGGCTTCTACACAGCGTCCGCAGTTGATACATGCAGACGGCTCCATCTTAGCCACTTCATCTTTGGTAAATCCAAGAATTGATGAAGATGTCTTTGTTACAGGTACATCTAATGAGAACATGGAGAATCCCATCATCGGACCACCGGAGATGAGTTTCTCAGGCTCTGTCTTAAATCCTCCTGCTGCTTCTACCAGTTCCTGCTGGTTCATACCAAACGGAACTCTGAAGTTACCTGGTTCTGCAACCGCATCACCACTGACTGTCACTACACGCTCCATAGAAGGCTTTCCTTCTACCACTGCCTGGTAAACACTTACCATTGTAGCCACGTTGTCTACGACGCATCCTGCATCTGCCGGAAGCATTGCAGAATTGATCGCACGTCCTGTTGTTGCATAGATAAGCTGACGCTCACCACCCTGAGGATACTTGGTCTTCAGAGCCATCACCTCGATACGTGGTTCATCTTTCGTCAGTTCTTTTAATTTTTCGATACAATCCGGTTTGTTGTCCTCTACGCCAAAGATTCCCTTTGCGTTATCGAACAGACGGAGAATGATCTTCATTCCTCCGACCAGCTTTTCCGGAGTCTCGATCATTGTTCTGTAGTCAGCGGTGATATATGGCTCACACTCTGCACAGTTTGCAATGATATAATCAATCTTTTCCGGTTCCTTCGGTGAAAGCTTTACTCTGGTAGGGAAACCTGCACCACCCATACCTACAACTCCCGCTGTTCCAATCGCATTCAGAATGTCTTCTTTGCTCATATCTTCTAACGGAGTCACTTCCGGATATTCCACTTCTTTGTACTCGCCATCATTCTCGATCACGATACTGTTCACTCTTCCACCTGTCGGGTTCAGATGCGGTGCAATAGCCTTTACTGTTCCGGATACAGATGCATAGATCGGAGCAGACACAAATCCTCCTGCTTCTGCTATCATCTGGCCTTTTAAAACATGATCGCCAACAGCTACCACAGGATTTGCCGGAGCACCGATATGCTGTGATACAGGGTACACCAGATCGCCCTTAGGTTTTACATCGACAATTGCCTTATCTTTAGCCAGGCTCTTGCCGTCATCCGGGTGGATTCCACCCTTAAATGTTAACAATGCCATCCTTTTTTCCTTCCTTCCTATTTACTCTTTATATAATATACAGGAAAAATAGACAATTTTCTATAGAAAGTGACTAATTCCATTGTATATTTTCATGAACATCTTGTCGCATTTTTAACAAATGCATATACGCACAGAAAACCTGCCATAGGCAGGTTTCCCAAGATAGCACATCATTGAGCCTTTTTACTTATCCCGGCTCATTGTTATCTTTAGCTTCAGAAAGGATAGAGGAAATCACCTCTATCCTTGTATATCTGTCACAATATTATTCAGCGTCTGTCTCTTCAGAAGCTTCTTCCGGCTGCTCTAATGCTTTCATGCTCAGGCTGATCTTCTTCTCAGCTTCGTTCAGGTCTACGACCTGAGCTGTGATCTCCTGTCCTACTGAAAGTACGTCTGACGGTTTGTCAACATGAGCTCTTGAAATCTGTGAAACATGAAGTAATGCATCTACTCCAGGAGCTAATTCAACGAATGCTCCGAAATCTGTCATTCTTGCAACTTTTCCTGTGATTACTGTTCCTACTGCATAATCCTCTGCTGCATTTGCCCATGGATTTGTCTCCGGGAATTTCAGGCTGAGTGCGATCTTTGTATCATGGATATCTTTGATCATCACTTCCACTTTATCTCCTACCTGGAATACTTTCTTAGGATTCTCAACACGTCCCCAAGACATTTCGGAGATATGAAGAAGACCATCTACTCCTCCAAGATCGATGAATGCTCCGAAATCTGTAACGTTCTTTACAGTTCCTTCCATTCTGTCTCCTACACTGATCTTTGCAAACAGTTCTTTCTGTTTTTCAGCACGTTCAGCAACAAGAAGCTGTCTTCTGTCACCGATCACGCGGTTTCTTCTAGGATTGAACTCGCTGATCACGAACTCGATCTCCTGTCCCTGATATTTGCTCAGGTCTTTTTCATATGTGTCAGAAACAAGGCTTGCAGGAATGAATACTCTTGCTTCGTCAACTACTACGCTTAATCCACCGCCAAGAATCTGAGTTACAGGAGCTTTTAATACTTCATGATTCTCGAATGCTTCTTTTAATCTTTCATTGCCTTTTTCTGCTGCAAGTCTCTTATATGTCAGCAGAACCTGTCCTTCTCCGTCATTTACCTTCAGGACTTTTGCGCTCATCTGATCACCAACAGATACAACTGTTGTAAGATCAACATTTGCCTCGTTAGTATATTCGTTTCTTGTAATGATACCGTCTGCTTTGTAGCCTATATTCAAGATGATTTCATCAGGTTTAACGTCGATGACTGTACCATCTACAACCTCTCCATTTCTTATTGTCTTAAAAGACTCTTCCAACATTTGTTCAAAAGTTAATTCTGACATTATTTTGAACCTCCTCAATTATTTTATTGGGCGTGGATGCCCCTGCTGTAATACCTACTGATTCCACGGACCTTAATTGATTAATATCCAAATCGTCAAGTGTCTGTATATAGTACGTATTCAAACATTCCTCTTTGCAGATTTCAAATAGCTTCTGAGTATTCGAACTACGTTTATCACCTATCACAACCATAGCATCTACTCTCGCTGCAATTTGACGGGCTTCGGTCTGCCTTTCTTTCGTCGCATTGCAAATCGTATTTAAAACAACTATATCATACCTCTTTTTCGAAATAATTTCAACTAATTCTTTGAATTTATTGTAGTTAAATGTCGTCTGGGCCACGATACATACTTTCTGATCTTTATCCGGCAATTCAAATCGTTCTGCATCTTCCGCTGTCTGCACCACCGTCACCTGTTCTCCTGCCCAGCCGCGGATTCCCTGCACCTCCGGATGCTCACCGTTTCCGACAATCACAATGTATGACCCCTCTGCGCTTTTTTCTGCAACGATCTTATGAATCTTCTTCACAAAAGGACACGTTGCATCCACACAGGTAATTCCACGTTCTTCCATGATATCGTAGATATATTTTGCTACACCATGGGACCGTATCACTACCACATCCGCATCTGCCGTTTTCAGTTCTTCTTCATCATTCAGGACTTCTACACCGTGGCTTCTCAGATCCTTGATCACTTCTTCATTATGGATGATCGGTCCGTAGGTAAATATCTTCTCTCCCCGGTATTGTTCTATCTGTTGGTATACGGTATCTACCGCACGCTTCACTCCGAAGCAGAATCCTGCTGTCTTTGCAAGTTCGACATTCATATCATGCAATTCCTTTCTCTGCCAACTTTATCTATCTGCACAGATCTACGATCGTTTTCACCACTTCGGCAATCGTCATGTTCGAGCTGTCTACAAGAACCGCATCCTCCGCCTGCTTCAGCGGTGCGATCTCACGCGTCATATCTCTGCGGTCACGCTCTTCAATGTCATGTGCGATCTCTTCCAGATTACAGTCTTCCCCTTTTTCCTGCAGTTCCTGGTAACGTCTCTTAGCTCGCGTCTCAACGCTTGCCGTCAGATATACTTTCACATCCGCATGCGGAAGAACACAGGTTCCGATGTCTCTTCCGTCCATGATCACATTCTGTGTCTTTGCAAGATTCTGCTGCAATTCCAGCAGTTTCTTACGCACTTCCGGAATTGCGGAGGTTACAGATGCCATATTTCCCACCTCTTCATTTCTCAGACGTGATGAAATATCCTTTCCGTTCAGGTATACATGCTGTACGGCATCTTCATATGCGATCGTCACTTCCGCATCCTTGCATGCTTCGATCACTTTCTCTGTCTCTTGCGGCTGGATCCCTTTATCCAGAAAATGAATCGCAAGACCTCTGTACATGGCTCCTGTATCTACGTAAATGTATCCTTTTTCCTTTGCTACAAGCTTCGCAATCGTGCTTTTTCCGGCACCTGCCGGTCCGTCTATCGCCACATTATATCCCATGGTATCTCTCCTTCTGTTTTTATTTTCTATTTTATTCATCTGCGCTTTCTATTCCGGTTCCCGCCGCATACGCTGTAGACCAGGCGATCTGAAGGTTAAATCCACCCGTCACTGCATCCAGATCCAGAACCTCTCCGGCAAAATGTAATCCTTTCACAAGTCTTGATTCCATCGTTCCCGGATCGACTTCTTTGATCTTGATTCCACCTTTTGTGATGATCGCTTCATTGTAATCTCTCAGACCTGTAAGCGTACACTCAAGATTCTTGATCAGTCTGACGAATCCCAGACGTTCTTCTTTTGTGATCACATTGACTTTCTTTTCCGGATCGATCCCGCTCAATTCGATCATAACCGGAATCAGTTTTGACGGGAACAGCTTGTGTACCGCATTCTTAAACTGACGGTTCTGATTCTCTTCAAATTCACGGAGCACCCTGTGATCCAGCTGCTCCTCTGAAAGCGCCGGTTTCAGATCGATCTTAAGCGTCAGTTCTTTTGCTTTCAGTTTCTTTCCGACATAACTGCTCGCACTTAAGATCAGCGGTCCGCTCACACCATAATGCGTAAATAACATTTCTCCGAAATCGTCGTACAGCTTTTTCTTTCCGTCACAGATTGTCACATTAACATTCCGAAGAGAAAGTCCCTGCAGTTCGGGCACCCAGTTCTCTTTGCATTCCATCGGTACCAGCGCCGGCATACATTCCGTCACGGTATGACCAAGGCTTTCTGCAAAGCGGAAGCCATCACCGGTGGATCCGGTTGACTGATAAGACAATCCGCCCGTTGCCACGATACATGCATCTGCACAAACCTGCGTCTGGTCTCCCAGTATCACTTTTTCAAAATGTCCGTCTTTTTCCACTATTTTTTTTACTGCCGTGCGCAGATGCACTTCCACGCCCAGACGGTCCATCTCCCGTTCCAGACCACGGATGACATCCGAAGAACGATCCGACACCGGAAATACACGGTCTCCACGTTCAATCTTCACCGGCACATTGATCCGCTCAAAGAAATCGATCACCTGCTGATTCGTGTATCCGTAAAAACTGCTGTATAAGAACTTTACATTTGTTCTGACTGCCTCAAATAATCCTTCCATATCGCAGGCATTGGTTATATTGCATCTTCCTTTTCCTGTAATATACAACTTTTTTCCAAGCTTTTCATTCTTCTCATATACTACAACCTGATGTCCGCATTCGGCTGCTGCGATAGAAGCGAACATTCCTGCCGCTCCTCCTCCAACGATAACTACTTTACTCATCTTCCATTATCCTTCTCTGGTTTTCCATTTTCATTTCCGGAAAGTTCAACTCGATCTCCCACCATATTCAGTTCATCCTTACTGTACACCTGATATTCATCCCATATCTGTTCCAGTGTCTCAAGCGTTGTAATAACCTCTTTCTGCTTCTTCATGCAGAGCGCTACGACCAGTGCATTGATCACACTCAAAGGTGCCACCAGTGAATCTACAATGGATGCCATATCGCTTCTTGCGATCAGGTTGCAGGAAGAATACAACGTCATCGGAGAATGTACACTGTCTGTCAGTGTGATCACCGTAGCTTTCCGATTGCTTGCAAATTCTAGTGCTTTCAAAGTACGCATGGAATATCTCGGAAAACTGATTCCTATCACCACATCATCTTCACTGACACGGATCAGTTGTTCAAAAATCTCGCTGGAACTGTTCGTATTGACAGCCGTTACATTCTCGCAGATCAGATTCAGATAAAAGCTTAAGAAGCTTGCGAGCGGCGAGCAGCTTCTGATTCCGATCACATAGATCCGTTTTGCTTTTAAGATCGTATCTACCGCCATTTCAAATGCCTCATGGTCAATTGCTTCCATCGTAAGCTTGATCTTCTCAATATCCGAATGCAGAACCGAAGCAAGGATCTCCCCCTGGCTGATCCGCCCATACGTCACTTCCATACGCTGGATGGAATTCAGCTTCATCCGCACCAGTTCTCCCAGAGCCTTCTGGAACTCCGGATACCCGTCATATCCAAGGGCAGTTGCAAATCTCACAACTGTCGATTCACTGACGCCAACCTCTTCCCCCATCTTCGCAGCCGTCAAAAAAGCCGCTTTATCATAATCCTCACGGATAAAATCCGCCAGTTTTTTCTGTCCTTTGCTGAATTTCTGATATCTTTCATCGATCATCTTCAGCAGTTCATTTTTTACGCTCATGCGATGTACCTCTTTTTCAAACAATGGTTTTATTATATAGCTTTGTGGGGGAATAGTCAATCGGATGTCGGTGTCAGGGTGTGTGGGGACGGGAGATGTGGAGGTTTGGGTGGATGGGCGCTTATGGACGGGAAGAAGATGTAACAAAGAAAGCTCGGGTAAAATCAGGCACCGAATACATTCGGCGAGAAATCTGATGATTTCTCACCTCAGGTATTCTTTCAAGCTGTGCCTGTAGCACAGCTCGAATCCTGATTTTACCCAAACTTTCTTTTAACATCTTCTACTCCCGCCAACGGATGCCCATCCACCCAAACCTCCACATCTCCCTCAGCCATACACTCCGACAACCGGAAGCAGCTTTACTGTTACCACCAAGCCATTGGGGCTCCGCTGGGAAACGTTTTTCATCTCGCTTTTTCCACTACTTCCTGAGAAGCCACACTCCCCTCTATCCTCGTATATTTTCGCGAACAGTCAAGTGTAGAAGTGCCTGGTTCAATGCATTCGCAGGGTGCTTTGCAAGGAGTTGGTGAAAAAAAGACGATAAAATAAGATTTGGGATGTGCTACAAGCACATCCCAAAAGAATACCTGAGGCGGAAAATCATCAGGATTTTCCGTCCGAATGTATTCGGTTCTTATTTTATGGTCTCATTTTCCGCCTACGGATTGCAAGCACCCGAAGTCGCATTGAATCAGGAACTTCTACACTTGACGTCCTCTCGAAAACCTATACAGGATAACTTCCGTTTTCCGTATCCGCTACTGTCGCATCCACCTTTGTCTGCTGTGCTTCTCTATACTTGAAGAAGTCTACAGCAACCTGTGGGAACAGTGCGTAAGACAGTACGTCTTCATCCTGCTGGATCCACTGTTCGCATTCTTTGCGGAGTGTATCTAATTCGTCCGGAATCAGGTCTGCAGGACGGCATGTGATGATCTCAGGATCGTCTCCAAGTACTTTCTTGATTACGTCTGGATTCATCGGTTTTACTGTCTGTCCGTATTTTCCGCTTAAGAGGTCTTTTGTCTCTTTTGTTGCTACTTTGTAACGTTCTCCCATCAATACATTGAATACAGCCTGTGTACCAACGATCTGTGAGGAAGGTGTTACAAGCGGTGGTTCTCCAAGGTCTTTACGTACTCTTGGAACTTCTTCAAGTACATCGTAGAACTTGTCTTCCGCACCCTGCTCTTTTAACTGTGATGTCAGGTTAGAAAGCATTCCGCCCGGTACCTGATACAGAAGAGTCTTGATGTTAACACCAAGGTTCTTTGGATTTAAGAGTCCGCTGTCAAGAGCTTCGTCACGGATCGGACGGAAATAGTCAGCGATCTCTGCCAGAAGTTTCTGGTCTAATCCTGTATCATAAGGTGTTCCCTTGAATGTCTCAACCATAACTTCTGTTGCAGGCTGAGATGTTCCAAGTGCGAATGGTGAGATTGCGGTATCAATGACATCTACACCGGCCTCTACTGCTTTCATGTAAGTCATAGAAGCAACACCTGATGTGTAGTGTGTATGAAGCTGGATCGGAAGATCTACAGCTTCTTTCATTGCTCCGATCAGCTCTGTTGCCTTATACGGTGTCAGAAGACCAGCCATATCTTTGATACAGATAGAGTTTGCACCCATCTCTTCAATCTTCTTGGCAATGTCTACCCAGTAATCCAGTGTATAAGCATCACCTAAAGTGTAAGATAATGCGATCTGAGCTTCTACTTTTTCTTTGTTTGCAGCCTTAACTGCTGTCTTCAGGTTACGAAGATCATTTAAGCAGTCAAAGATACGGATGATGTCGATTCCGTTGGCAGCAGATTTCTGTACGAAATATTCTACCACATCATCTGCGTATGGACGATATCCTAAGATGTTCTGTCCACGGAATAACATCTGAAGTTTTGTATTTTTGAATCCATCACGGAATTTACGAAGTCTTTCCCATGGATCTTCTTTTAAGAAACGAAGAGATGCATCGAAGGTAGCTCCACCCCAGCACTCTACGGAATGATATCCAACCTTGTCCATCTTATCAACGATCGGGAGCATCTGCTCTGTTGTCATACGGGTTGCGATCAGAGACTGATGCGCATCACGCAGGATCGTTTCTGTAATCTTTACAGGTTTTTTTGCTATATCTGCCATTTTATTTCCTCCTAATTATATATCGCTTAAATTCCTACGCCAAAGATCGCCATGAATGTTCCGGCAGCTACGGCTGTACCGATAACACCCGCAACGTTTGGTCCCATAGCATGCATCAGAAGGAAGTTTGTCGGGTCTGCCTCAGCTCCGACCTTCTGTGATACTCTGGCTGCCATTGGAACTGCAGATACACCGGCAGAACCAATCAGTGGATTAACCTTACCATGTGTTGCAACACACATCAGTTTACCGAACAGTACACCTGCGGCTGTACCGAATGCGAATGCAATCAGACCGAGAATTACGATCTTGATCGTATCCATATTAAGGAATGCCTCGGCACTTGTTGTTGCTCCTACGGATGTTCCAAGCAGGATAACTACGATGTACATCATTGCATTGGAAGCTGTCTCTGTTAACTGTCTTACAACTCCAGACTCACGGAACAGGTTACCAAGCATTAACATACCAACCAGTGGTGCTGTTGTAGGAAGGATCACGCACACAACGATCGTAACGATGATTGGGAATAAGATCTTCTCAAGCTTGGAAACAGGTCTTAACTGTTCCATCTTAATCTTACGTTCTTTTTCTGTTGTCAGAAGCTTCATGATCGGTGGCTGGATAATCGGTACCAGTGACATATAAGAATATGCTGCTACTGCGATTGGTCCAAGTAAAGCTGTCTGCTGTAACTTACCTGCAAGGAAGATAGAGGTAGGTCCATCAGCTCCACCAATGATTGAGATCGCTGCTGCCGCTTTGTCAGAGAATCCCATAGCCATCGCTCCAAGGTATGCTGCAAAGATACCGAACTGAGCAGAGGCACCAAGAAGGAAGCTCTTAGGGTTAGCGATCAGTGGTCCGAAGTCTGTCATCGCTCCTACACCCATGAAGATCAGGGAAGGGAGGATTGACCACTCATCCAGTTTATAGAAGTAGTAAAGCAGTCCGCCTGTTCCATTTGCCGCATCTTCTGCATGAAGCATGATGTCCGGATAAATGTTAACCAGTAACATACCGAATGCGATTGGAACAAGAAGCAGAGGCTCGAATCCGTGTCTGATTGCAAGATAAAGGAAAACACATGCAACCGCGATCATGACTACATTGCCCCATGTAAGACTGAAAAACGCCGTCTGATGCACGAGGTTTCCTAATGTTGTCGTTATATATTCCATTTTTTAACCTCCAGTCGTGTTAGATAAACACCATACAAATGATGTTAGTTCAATGTAGCAAGAACAGCGCCTGAATCAATTGCATCGCCTACTGCTACATCAATGCTTGCAACGGTTCCGTCTTCCGGTGCTACAACTGGGATTTCCATCTTCATAGCCTCGATGATGACAACTGCATCACCCTTCTTTACAGCCTGACCTACATTTGCTTCGATCTTGAATACCTTTCCTGCTGCTCCGGCTTTTACTTCGATGGATCCTGCTCCACCTGCAGGTGCTGCCTTTGGTGCTGCCGCAGGAGCTGCCTTCGGTGCTGCTGCAGGTCTTGCAACTGGTGCTGCACCTGCTCCGTTTTCTTCTACTGTTACATCATATACATTGCCATTCACTGTGATTGTATAATTTTTCATTGAATTCATCCTCCTAATTAATTATGCGTGCCACTTATTTGATGGACGACGCTTGATGCTTCTTACTACGAAGCCGTCTGTGCTTCCACCGGCTTCTGCTTCATAAGCAGCGATCGCTGCGGAAATAACTGCTGCCAGTTCATCATCATTCGATGCTTCTTCTACTACAGGTGCTGCAACTGCTGCCGGAGCCGGAGCTGCTTCCTGTGTGCTTTCTGCTTTTCCTTTGTTCTTGAATTTTTCTTCAAGTGCAGGAATGTATTTGAACAGGGAGATCAGAATTGAGATAAAGATCAGGATTACGAATACGGTACCCATTCCAAGGATTGTATTCAGTCCTGCTTTTTCCATGATCTCACCGATGCTGTAATGTGCATCGATCGTTGTACTGTCCAGATAAAGGTCCTCATCAAAAACAAATGTAATGTCTGCATCACGGTCTTTGAATTTTGCACTGGTCGTTACTTTCAGTTCATCAGAGGATGGTTCGAATTTGTAATCACCGTGGCTTACATATTCCCCACACTCTTTTGTTCCCTGCTGCCATGCATCCAGAGCTGCAAGGAAACTATCTTTTGTAAATGGAACACCCGCCTGGTTCAGCTGGGATTCGATCTGAAAATCTGTCATCTTGTTCCACTGTTCGATAGTATCTGCATCTGCACTGTTGCAATACTCGATCAGAAAATCTGTTGCCTGTGTGATCGTTGATTTATCATACTGAAGATTTTCTTTCTTACTTCCGCAAGCGGTAAAGCAGAGCATTGCGACAAGCACACAAAGTAATACGCTTATTTTTTTCTTCACTTTGCCTCACCTCTCTAAACCGTACCGTGTTTCTTTGCCGGACGATCCTCTCTTTTTGTGAATAACATCTCAAATGCGCCAATCACATATTTTCTTGTATCTGCTGCTTCGATGATCGTATCCACATATCCTCTTTTCGCTGCTGATAATGGGCTTGACTGCAGATTCTTATATTCTGCTGCTTTTTCTCTGATTGTTGCTGCATCAGCGTCTGCATACATGATCTTGGCTGCCTGGTTTGCATCCATCATTCCGATCTCTGCATCCGGCCATGCATATACCATATCTGCTCCGACTGCTTTGCTGTTCATTGTCACATAAGCGCTTCCGAATGCTTTACCGATCACAACATTTACCTTCGGTACTGTTGCATCTGCAAATGCATAAGTAAGTTTTGCTGCTGATTTTGCAATACGTTTCTCATCGTATTTGCTTGCTGTAAATCCGCTTACATTTGTAAGAGTCAGTACAGGGATGTTGAATGCATCACAGAACTGTACGAATTCTGCAGCCTTTTCAGCTCCGTCAGCAGAAAGTGAGCCGTCAAATTCAGCCTCCACTTCAGCTTCTTCATTATATACTTTCGAACGGTTAGCAACTGCACCAACAGTCATACCATTCAGTTTGATAAATCCAGTCACCATATCTTTTGCATATGCTTTCTTCACTTCGCAGAAGATGTTGTCATCAGAAATCATTGTAAGAGCGATCGCTGTGTCTTCTTTTGCATTCGCAAGGTCTGCACATACACGGTTCAGATCATCGTTACATTCTTCATAAGAAGAATCCTCTTCATTGTTACACGGTAACATACATACAAGAGAACGGATGTCTGCAAGGATATCTTCTTCTGATCCTGTTCCGTCCACAAGACCTGTTGTCTCACTCTGGAATGCCGCAGAAGATGTATCACATTTGGAAATGTCATTTCCAGGAATTGCATTCGGAGTATTGGTAAATAATTTACCGTTCTTTGCTTCCATAAATGTAAAATCTGTCAGAGCCGGTACGATAGAAAGTCCACCACCGCATGTTCCGAAGATTGCTGTGATCTGAGGGATCACTCCGGAAGCCATTGACTGCTTCTGATAAAGCTTTCCAAATGCTTCTAATGCATCTGTTGCTTCCTGAAGTCTGAATCCGGCACAGTCAACCAGTCCGATGACCGGTGCTCCCATCTTCATTGCCATATCATAGATATTAGAAATCTTCTTTGCATGCATCTCACCGATCGCACCATTTAAAACAGTAGCGTCCTGGCTGTATACGTATACCAGATTTCCATCGATCACTCCATATCCGGTGATCACACCGTCTGCCGGAGTTTCTTTTTCCTGCATGTTAAAATCAGTCGTTCTTGCTGTTACTGCTCCACCGATCTCAACAAAACTGCCTGCATCAAGTAAACTGTTGATTCTCTTACCTGCTGCATTGTCTGCTGCCATGTTGCCCATAGTCTAGCCCTCCATTTTCATTATTTTAAATTGGGTTTTTCCTGATTCTTGTATCAAAAGTAAAACCAAATTTTTTCCAATTATATTATACTGTTTTTGCTACTTTAACGCAATACTTTGTGTTGTTTTTTGTTAAATACTTGACGAGTCGTATAAATCCTGTATATAAAAAAGCCATGTGTCCCCGTACTTCTTCCGTACGCACATAGCCTTTTCATCTGCAGCATTCTGTTCTAAAACTTCTTCACTTTTTTTCTCTTCATATTCCTGCATCTTTCCAGAAGAAATTCTGCCAGTTCGTCCGTATTGTTTCCTTCCAATGCAGTCTTTGGAAATCCGATCATCACTCTTGCCGATCCGACCGTCTCGGGATCTGCCTTCACAACTACACCGAATGCCTCTTTCGTCTCCAGGATCTTGGTAACATCTTTGTACGAAAATGATCTTGTCTTTTTCGCAGTTACACTGTCAAAGTGATCATCAAAAAAGTGGATTTCGGAACTCACCGGTCCACCGTTCAATCTGCATCGTCTGTCAAACTGATCTTCTGCATCCCCGACCGCCGTTGTCGATAACACCTTTCTCCAGATTGTTCTGTTCAGTATCACTGCCGCAACAAATGCCAATGCCCAGACTACAATATACTTAATGACAAAAAAAGTCATTCCTCCCGGCGTACCGCCTCCCGGGTTTCCATATTCCCACATAAAATAGAACACAAGCGGTCCCATCACTGTCATCACGAACTTAATCGTAATATCACTGCTGTCCACACGGAAAAGTTCACAGATCTGTTTCAGCGTGTTCTTTGACTCCTTATAAGCCACACGGTAATAATTTGCCATATCATTTTCCCCTTTACAAAATCTGTGTCTTATTATATCCTTATATAGTTGATTATTCAAGAATATCCTTTATATTATTTGTAAATAATCTATAAACTCTTCTATGTGTTCTCTCTATAGGGTTTCTCTATAACCGCTTCTGTTTATTTTTGATTCCTATTATCATTTAGTGATTTTTGCTTACATTTTCCGTCTATATATGGTCGTTTTATTACATTTCAACATACATATTCCTAACAAAGCATAAAAAACCTTAACTTTTTCTTAAACAATTAGTTGTACTTTAATCTAGTTTGTGATAAGATTAACTGCGTTGAGAGTTTTAATCATAAGGGGGGTTCCTCGTATTATTAAAACCAAAGAAAAATTTCATATTGGAGGGTGAATCTCATGGAGAACACTAAGAAAAAATTACCATTTGGTTTCTATGTGTGCTGTCTGACTTTCTCTTTTGAAAGACTTGCATACTACGCTGCTAAATGGGGGCTTGCGATTTTCATCGCAGCCAAAGCAGTAAACGGTGGTCTTGGACTTGACAAATCCGTAGGTGCTGCAATGAGTTCTAACCTGGTAGCTTTCACATATATCACACCTATCATCGGTGGATATATCGCTGACCGTTGGATTAGTCCTCGTATTCTTGTTCCTGTTGGTGAGATCCTTATGGGTCTTGGTTATCTGTGTGCATGGAGAGCAACAGAGGCTAACGGCATCGCAATGTTATGGGCAATGATCATTCTCGTTTCTATCGGAACTGGTTTCTTCAAAGGAAACGTATCTGGTATCAACGGACGTCTCTTCCCATTAGCTGATCAGGACGAACTCGACACTGTATTCAACTTACAGTACATGTTCGTTAACATCGGTTCTTTCTGCGGAACTACTTTCCTTTCACTTGTTGGAAAGAGCGCTGGATACCGTACTATGTTCCTGGTTTGTGGAATCTTCTTGTTCATCGACTGCGTATGGTGGTTCGTTGGAATGAAGTCCTTCGGCGAAGCCGGAAAGAAACCATTCCTTGTTGACAACCGTACAGAAAATGTTGACAAAGCCGACAAAGAGAAAGACAATGCACCTCTTACCAAACTTGAGAAAAACCGTGTGATTGCTATCTGCATCGTAACACTCTTCTCTGGTATTTTCTGGCTGATCTGGTACATGGCTTACATGCCTGTTTACTATGAATTCGGTCCAGTATCAGAAGCAGGACTTGGATGGGCTAACTGGAACATTGGTTCCTTCGAGATGCCTACTGCATGGTTCGACTCAATGAACGGACTTCTTTGTATCATCCTTTGTCCTGTATTCGCAGGAATCTGGGCTAAGATGAGACAGCGTCCACAGGGTGACTGGGGAATGTTCACAAAGACAGCTATCGGTATTATCGTACTTGGTCTTTGTACAGCTTCCATGGTACTTGCAGCAGTTCTTTGCGGACAGAGTGCAGATAAACCAGTTGGTATCTGGGTAATCATCCTGGCTTCTGTATGTATGTCAGTCGGAGAAGTTATCTTCTCACCACTTGGAAACTCATTCATCAGCAAATATGCTCCAAAGAAACTTCTTGGAACTATGCTTGGTGTATGGCCACTGGTCATCTTCTTCGCTGGTAAAGCTTATGGACCACTTTATAACTGGCTCGAAAACTTCGACTTCGTTAAAGCATATGGTGTTGTTACAATCATCATCGTTGCCTGCGGAGTTATCATGTTAGCATTTACTAAGAAGTTCGACAAGATGGTTGAAGGTAAATAATTCGTGAATTAAATACCGTACATAAAAATAAGACTTGCTTATGCAAGTCTTATTTTTTACGATACTTTTTATTCCCTGTACTGTAACTTCTTTTAATCTGATTATTATTTTTCTTCGTCTTCTTCGTGCTTTCTTTCTTATTTGCCTTCGCACTGAATGAATCTCCGGATCCACGTGGTGTAATATTCTTCTTTGTTCCGATCTCTTTCTGGTCTTCGAATGCAGGCTTCAGAAGTAATTCCGCACCAATTACAAAGCAGGCAACTTCTACTGCCAGCTGGATCATCTCCCCGTTCTCTCCGAGTCCTTCAAAGAAAGGATCCAGAACTCTTGCCCCGGAAAGGATCACCAGTGTCAGTCCGGCATAAGTAAACAACGAATAGAACATCATCGTCTTCCCCCTGCCTTCATTCTGCTGCATGAAGTAGTATCCTGCGATAAAAATCACACCGCCAAGGATCATCAATATGTACTTTAACATTTCTATCTCTTCCTCCCAATCATGTTTTCTGTAAAGTCTATTATTTATTATACATGAAATCCATCTCGATTCCTATCTTTTTATATGTATATTTTTATTTTTCCGTTTACGCACTTTTAAAAGGGATGCACCTTCCGGCACATCCCCGTCACTTTTCATTACATATTCTATTTCTGATTTCTAAACTGCATCGGAGTCATATCATAAGCTTTCTTGAACAGTCTGTTAAAATGTTCCACATTCTGATATCCTACTGACATTGCAATATTCTCAACCGTCATATTGCTGCTCTTGAGCAGTGCTTTCGCTTTCTTCATGCGGATCTTCTTCACCAGATCCCCAAATGTCATTCCGGATTTTTCCTTAATGTATTTTGACAGATAAGGTTTGGACAGGAAGAAGTTTTCTGCCAGGTCATCTAATGTAATGTCAATATAATTCGCCTGTACATAATTCATGATCTCGATCATTCTTGCATCCGTACATGCATCAGCACTCCCGAGTTCTTCAATCTTATTTACCGCAACGATCAAGGCTTCAATGGAAGCTCTGATAATATCCGGATCGATTCCTACACCCCAGAATGTCTTTCCGTTGCAGATAATTCCCACATAAGCCACAGCCTTAGAAGAAGATCCCTTTGTAAGCGAATGCTCCTCATAGAAGGATAATTCATAGCTGATGTTAAAATACTGCTTGATCGCATTACTTACTGCATCCAGACGTCCGTTTCCATTCGAAGTGATCACTTTGCTCTCTCCTGCATGATTGATCGTCACTTCCGCAGTGATTCCATCTACCTGTTTAAAATGGCACTCGTCGATATGGAAGATGGATTTTGTATTAATATAATGATCTGAGAAGATCTGGTATACCCAATCCGGTGTCAGCTCCTTGTGTGCTTTATCCGATACATCTTTTACCATATATCCTACTTCTTCACGCATTGCCTTTGGAAGATTGATTCCGTGGCTGTGCATTAAGATGTAATTTACGCCGCCCTTACCGGACTGGCTGTTGATACGGATAACGTCTGAATCGTATTCTCTACCGACATCCTTCGGATCGATCGGCAGATATGGAACCGTCCATTTGTCACATTTCTTCTCATCTCTCCATGCCATACCTTTTGCGATCGCATCCTGATGAGATCCCGAAAATGCTGTGAACACCAGATCTCCGGAATATGGCTGACGGTCGTATACCTGCATTCTTGTCAGGCGTTCATAAGTCTCACGGATCTTTTTCATATTCGAGAAATCAAGTCCCGGATCTACCCCCTGGGAATACATATTCATGCCAAGTGTAATAATGTCAACGTTACCGGTACGTTCTCCGTTTCCAAACAATGTACCCTCGATACGATCAGCTCCTGCAAGAATACCCAGTTCTGCAGTTGCCACTCCGCATCCTCTGTCATTATGTGGATGAAG
>OLNS01001141.1_pt1 | contig 21550 bp, 16 predicted proteins | sample 1673031 | NCBI WGS metagenome assembly OLNS01 (sample SAMEA3136748, study PRJEB25190) | human gut metagenome | biome: human gut; feature: human-associated habitat; material: faeces | place: Austria | collected 2013
TAATCAGCTCTCTCTGTCCACGTCCGATTGGGAACATGGAATCAATAGAAAGGATTCCTGTCTCCATAGGAACGCTGACGGATTTTCTGTCAATGATTCCAGGTGCTTCATTTTCAATCGGGCGATAATCATCTGCCTCAATCTCTCCGGCACCGTCGATTGGTGCACCAAGGGCATTGATAACTCTTCCGATAAATTTATCTCCTACCGGGATTCCGGCTTTTTTCTTTGTACGTGCAACCTTTGTTCCTTCTTTGATTCCTGTATCTGATCCAAATAAGATACATCCGATCTCGTCTTTCTGGATATCCTGTACCATACCCTTCAGACCATTTTCGAAGGTAACGATCTCGCCGTACATTGCATGATCGATTCCGTAAATGGTAGCGATTCCGTCTCCGACTGTTACAACAGTTCCGACTTCGCTGTCTTTACTGATCTCATCAAAATTCTCTATTTCACTTTTCAGAATTGAAATAATTTCATCTGAATTGATTGAACTCACTTACGTTCACCTCCAGGTCAATTTTTGTTCTAACCGGTTCATTCTTCCACGAATGCTCCAGTCATATTCATCACTGCCCGCTCTCAGGATAAATCCTCCAAGCAGTGACGGGTCTTTTTCGACCTCCAGATTTACCTTCGATTTATGATATTTATCCATAATAAATGTTTTCATCTTCTCAGCCTGCTCTTCGTCTGGCTCGTCTACACATATTAAAGTCGCAGTCATAACTTGCTGCTGCTCCTCACAATATTTATCATAGCTTTCGAAAATGTCCCAAAGCATGCCCATTCTCTGGTTCTCGCATGTTACCTTCAGGAAATTACAAATAGATTTTGGAAATATCTGTTCGATAACACTGTATTTGTTCTTTGCCGTAATTACCGGATTTAACAGTACTTCATATACTTCCGGTACCTGACAGAAGATTTCTTTTGTTTTCTCAATATCTGCTTTCGGAATTTCCAGTTCGTACAGAACTCTTGCATAGCGCTTCGCTGCCGGCTGAACGAACTTTACTGTATTACTCGTCTTTGCCGTCATGAGCGTCACCTACGCTTTCCAAAAACTGATCATAAATCGCCTGATTTCCTTGTTTTCTTGTCTCTTCATCTACAATCTTTCTAGCTGCCTGCATTGCAAGTCCTGCAATCTGTGTTTCAACGCCATCCAGTGCCTGCTTTCGCTCAGTCTCGATGGTCTTTCTGGCACGTTCGATCGTGGCATCTGCTCTTCTGTCCGCATCTGCAAGAATCTCATCTGATTGTCTCTTAGCCTCTACACGGGCATTTTCAACGATTTTAACCGACTCCTCTTTTGCACCGGAAAGAGCTGACTCATACTCTTTTTTCAGAGCCTCTGCCTCTTCCTGTCTGTCACTTGCATTTTTCAGTCCGTCGGCAATCATCTGCTCACGTTTTTCCATGATCCCCATAACTGGCTTGAACAGGAATTTCTTCAGTAATAGATAAAAGACTACAAGGTTTATTATGGTCCAGAGAAGGCTCAAATCTACTTTTATCACCTTTTCCCACCTGCCTTTCTTCTTTTCTCCTGCTTCTTTACGAACTGCTAATTATTTCAGCATCAGGATAATCAGAAGACCGATGATAAATCCATAAATAGCTGTTGCCTCTGCAAGGGCACAACCAAGAATCAGGTTCTTGCTGATCTTTGACTCAGCCTCTGGCTGTCTTGCGATAGCGTCTACTGCCTTGCTTGTTGCAAGACCAATACCAATACCTGCTCCTAAACCTGTTAAAACTGCGATACCTGCTCCAATTGCTACTAACATAATCTTAATCTCCTTTTCTTCTTGTCTAAAAATGTTTTCTTAAATCCCTTTTAAGTCTGTTCGTCTTATCTTCCGGCTTTACTCCTGTTCCTCATTCATGAACAGCGCCGTCAGAAATACAAATACATAAGCCTGTAAGAATCCATCAAATATATCAAAATAAAAACTAAACGGGATTGGTATAATCGCCGGAGCTACTATTTTTAAAAGCTCCATGATTACAAATGCTCCCAGCACATTACCGAACAGTCGCATGCACAAGGACAATGGACGGATTACAATCTCCAGTACCATGATCGGTGCGACGAACGGAACCGGCTTTGCAAAATGTTTGACCCAGTGTTTTAATCCGTTTTTATGTATTCCGGAATACTCGATCAGACACATACTCATAACAGCCAGCGCTATTGTGACATTCAGATCCTTTGTCGGCGGTTTAAACCCAAACAATCCAATGATATTGGCAATTCCGATATAGATCAGCACCGTGATCAGATATGGGATATATCTTCGGTTTTCTTTGCCCATAACATCTTCAAAGAAGTCCACTCCTTTTCCGATTGCGGATTCCAATAAAAGCTGAGCTTTCCCCGGATTCTCTACACTGAGATTCCTTACGAATATGACACACAGCAATACAACTACAGCCATAATGATCCATGTGACCGCCACGGACTCACTAATCTTAATTCCCCCGAATAACGGAATGGTAAATGCTGTATCACAATTCAGCTCTTCCAACAGACTCTCTGTTAATTTCTCCGTATGACTCCCTCCCTTTCTTCTTCAAATTTCGTGATTACTTTACTCTCCTGTTTTTTAAATGTCAATCATTTCTTTTTTTCTTAACAATTACTTTATTTGACAATTTTTTAAGCATATTCTCTTATTTGAGTTTTTTCATTTGTCCAAAATTTAGTCACTTTCCTCCCGTTTTATATACCTTCTCCTTAACATGTTGAAAATTTGCACAAATTATTTGTGTTTTTCAGAAAAATTTTAGTCGTTACGCATATTGCTTTCGGCAATATGATATAGATATGACCGCTATACACCATTGAGTTTGACTTTTTTTGCCAAAGCCTGTAAACTAAGGCAAGGCAAGAATCTCCCGGATTTGGGAAGTTTGCAAATAAAGAAATACAACAAATAAGGAGAGCATATATGCGACTTAGAAATATACCCCGCGCCGAAGGCGTGTTAAAAGAGTGCAGTCAGGTTATCGAGACTCCGGAAGAATTCCGTGATCACTGGGCATCTGATGTATTCCAGAATGACTACCCGGTCCACATTGAAATCGGCATGGGAAAAGGCCGTTTTCTCATGGCACTGGCTCAGAAAAATCCACAGATCAACTACATCGGAATCGAGCGCTACACAAGCGTCCTTCTCCGTGCTGTGGAAAAGTTAAACATATATATAGAAGAAAACGAAAGCACTCTGCCAAACATTCGCTTCATTTGTATGGACGCACAGGACATAGCAAATGTGTTCGCTGAAAATGAAGTTGACCGGATCTATCTGAACTTCTCCGACCCATGGCCGAAAGCCCGCCATGCAAGAAGGCGCCTCACGTCACCGGATTTTTTTGCACGTTACGACAAGGTGCTTGTCCAGGACGGACAGGTAGAATTCAAGACAGATAACCGTGATCTTTTTGATTTTTCCGTTGAGTCTTTAGGGGAATCCGAAACATGGGGCATTTCCGAATGTACTTATGACCTGCACCATGATGAAATTATGAACGTTGGAAATATTATGACAGAATATGAAGAGAAATTTTCATCCATGGATCACCCGATTTGCAAGCTCATTGCTAAAAGAAGATGTCTGCTATGACTTTCTTAGCGCTACAGCGCATATATTATTAATGAGAAAGCCTTCGGAGTCTGTTCGCCATGAGCCGAAATTGTCATAACAAAAAAAACTTCCGACAAAAGTTTTTTGAATACACTTATCGAAATCGGTGTCTGCACAGGTGGATCAATTGTTTCAGGAAATCCCTGAAAGAAGTATATGATATTCTGAACCACGGTTCTGACTGCCGAAGGCACTGATCAGAAAGGTTGATTTGATGTTACATTTAACTGCAAAAAATTTTCAAATAGAAGTAAAAGATACCTCTCTCCCGGTCATCGTTATGTTCTACGCTATCTGGTGTGGGAAATGTGCCATGATGAAGCCGGTCGTGGAGGATATCGAAAAGAAATACGCCGGAAAGATCAAGTTCTGCGAAGTCGAAATTGAAGAATCTGCAGTACTCGCCGCAGAATACGCTCCGGAAATCGTCCCGACATTTGTTCTCTTCAAAGATAAAAAGGCAATCAGTGTCATGGGTGGAATGGTGGATGAACACACATTTGAATCCAGAATGCTGGAAATCCTGTCTTAGTCCACAGATGTACACAAGCCGTAACAAAATCTTTCGAAATAGTTAAGAATTTTTTACTTTTTACTTTTACACAAGTATGCTATTATTGGGGGTACAGAAAGGAGATGTGGCGTCTGACACCACAGGATAATTATGAGTATGAAAAAATTAAAAAGGGTTCTGCCGTTTAGCCTGGCAATAATTCTGGCATCTGTAAGCCTGCCGGTAACTGTCCTGGCTGACAGCGCAAAAGTAGTCACTCTCGGAGCGAACTTATCCGACGAGCAGAAAGCTTCTATGTACAAATACTTCGGTACTTCCGCCGATCAGGTAGACACGATCGAAGTCACGAACACAGACGAAAGAAAATATATGGAAGGGATCGCGACCGAATCCCAGATTGGTACAAGAACATATAGCTGTTCTTATGTTGAGCCGACAGACAGCGGCGGAATTCAGGTAAAAGTCGCAAACCTGACATTTGTAACAAGTTCTATGATCGCCAGTACACTTTTGACTTCCGGCGTTGAGAACTGTAACGTTGTTGCCGGATCTCCAATTGAAGTATCCGGAACCGGTGCACTGACAGGTATTATGATGGCTTACGAAAAAGCCAGTGGAAAAGAACTTTCCGAAGACCAGAAAGCAACTGCAACAGAAGAGCTGGTAACAACCGGTGACCTCGCCAAGGATCTCGGTCAAGATACAGCATCTGATCTGATCAACGATGTCAAAAAATCCGTTATTGAAGACAAACTGACTGATCCGTCCGATATTCAGGACGCGATTTCTGACGCAGCCGATAAGCAGGGAATTACACTGACCGATGACCAGCTTGCGAAAATCACAAGTCTGATGGAATCTATTTCCCAGTACGACTACGATGTCAAAGCACTGAAAAAGACTCTCGACAACCTGGACGGGAAATCTGGAGGATTCTTCAGCAACTTGTGGTCCTCCATCAAAGGCTTCTTTGGCGGGGATAGTTCTGGCGGTGGAATTATTAACAATACGGATGATGCAGCACTCGGAAATGATGCAATCATCGACAGCACATTAGATGCCGTAAAAAGCAAAGCAAACGATGCCGTAAATCAGGCAAAAGACGAAGGTCTCTGGGATAAAATCGTAGGATTTTTCAAGGATCTGTTCGGAGGCGATGATACCGGAAACTCCGATAATACAGATAGCACTGACGCAGTCGAAGAAAATACGGACAACAACACCGATACAGGCAGCACCGACAACAATGCTGATAACGACACTTCTACAAACGCAGAATAAAATTAATTCATAACTTTAGCAGGGAGATGGAATACTCAAATTCCATCTCCCTGTTTCTCTTCCACAACTCCCAGCGTAAATCACATAATAAAAGTGGCACCAGGCGGTGATAAAATCATTGAGTGATTCTCGTTATATTTTCGAGCTGGCCTCTCTTATTATATATTTTAAAATTCAAAAACTGCTACCCCATACGGCGGCAATTTGTATCCAAATGAATATGGTCTTCCATCACATTCTTTCTTCACGGCATGATAAATGTTCTGTCTCTTCTCGCCATTTCCGCCATATTTCACATCGTCACTGTTCAGAATCAGCTTATACTGCTTCTTTCTAGGAACTCCTACACGGTAATCTTCTCTTGCCATCGGTGTGAAGTTGATCACGAACAAAAGGTTATGCTTTCCATCTTTAGAATGGCGGATAAAGCTGTAAATGCTTCTGTATGCATCATCTGCATTGACCCACTCGAATCCTTCCCATGACTGATCCAGTTCATAAAGTGCCTGTTTCTTTTTATACATGTGGAGTAAATCACGCATCCATGACTGAATTGCCTGATGCTCCGGCTCCTCCAACAGATACCAGTCCAGTTCACGTTCCTCTGACCACTCGCGAAGCTGTGCAAAATCCTGTCCCATGAACAACAATTTCTTTCCGGCGTGTCCCATCATAAATGCATATCCTGCTTTCAGGTTCGCATATTTATCAAATCCAAGTCCTGGCATCTTATTGATCATGGAACATTTCAAATGGACAACCTCATCATGCGACAGTACGAGAATGTAATCTTCGCTGTACGCATAACTCATGGCAAATGTCATCATATGATGATTGTCTTTTCTGAAATACGGATCCAGCTTCATATATTCCGTAAAGTCGTGCATCCACCCCATATTCCACTTAAGGCTAAATCCAAGACCTCCGTCTTCTACATCTCCGGTTACCTTCGGCCATGCCGTAGACTCTTCCGCGATCATAAGTGCTCCCGGATTTCTTCCAAGTACAACTGTGTTCAGATGCTTGAAGAAATCTACTGCCTCCAGGTTCTCATTACCTCCATACTGGTTCGGAACCCATTCTCCGTCTTTCTTTCCATAATCCAGGTACAGCATAGAAGCAACTGCATCAACGCGAAGTCCATCAATATGGAAATGCTCCACCCAGAAAAGTGCATTGGCAATCAGGAAGTTCCTTACCTCATTCTTGCCAAGATCAAATATCTTCGTCCCCCAGTCCGGATGCTCCCCTTTTCTTGGATCTGCATACTCGTAAGTTGCTGTTCCGTCAAACTCGGCAAGTCCATGCTCGTCCTTTGGAAAATGTGCCGGAACCCAGTCCATAATAACACCGATTCCATTTCTATGCAGATAATTGATCATCCACGCAAAATCTTCCGGTGTTCCATAACGGCTTGTCGGCGCATAATATCCTGTCACCTGATATCCCCATGATCCATCAAATGGGTGTTCTGCGATTCCCATGATCTCCACATGCGTATATCCCATATCTTTCATATACTTTGTGATTTCTTTTGCAAACTCACGATAAGTATAGAATCCCTCGTCCTCTGTGCCTGGGTGTCTCTTCCAGGAACCCATATGAACCTCATATACAGACATTGGTTCTTTTTTGTGGTTCCATTTTTCCCGTGCAGTCATCCAGGAACTATCGGTCCATTTCAAATTCTCAATATTCGTTATTCTTGATGCTGTACCCGGACGAAGTTCTGCATAATTGGCATACGGATCTGCCTTCATATGATACTCCCCTGTAATCGTCTCAATACAGAACTTATACATCATGCCTTCTTTTACTCCCGGTACAAAGCATGTGTAAATTCCGATATATTCCGCCCTTGTCATAGGGTTTCTTGTGCGATCCCAGTCATTGAATTCCCCCACTACAGACACTGATTTCGCATTCGGTGCCCAGACAGCAAAATAAACTCCTTCCTGCCCTTCGTCGTCCACCATATGTGCACCCAGCTTCTTATAAATTTCGTAGTGATTTCCCTGTCCGAAAAGGTACTGATCTAATTCTCCGATTTCATAAGCTTTCCATTCTTTCTCCATAAACTTCCCTCACATTTCATCCGGATTTCAATATCTTAAGTATACCTTAGCGGAACACAAAATTCAATCTATGTCACTCGATTCCAGACAAAAAACAGGGATACAATTTTCTACAATTGTATCCCTGCTTCATCACTTACATTCACTATATCATTAAATTTTAAAATCTTCTTCCTTCAGAATAATGCGATCTGACGAATCCGTAGATTTTCCAAATACACGTCTTGCAAGATGCTTTACATTTGCTTTCTGTGAATGTTTAATTGCTTCATCCATGATTTCTTTTACTTCCGCAACTGTAACCGCATGATCTTCACGCTGCATTACATCAATTCGGCTGTAAAGTGCCAGAATTCCCATTTCATCAAGCTTATATCCATTTTCCTTCGCATAAGTCTGACCAAACGTTACTAACTCATCATTGATGAATACCGGAAGCTCAAGCTTAGAAGTGAATTTCTTTTTGAAATCCGGATTAGCTGTCATAATTCTCTCCAGAGGTTTTCTCTGATCTTCAAGAACAAAGAGAAGCTCTCCGGTCTTTCTTGACATCAATGCATTCAGTTCCTTGATTGTTCTGGAATTCAACTTACCAGCCTTTTCGATGATGATCGCTCCACCGCGAAGCTTCTGGATAATATTGCCAAGTTCCTTCTTATTCAGCGATTCACCTGTAACAATAGCAACTTTACCCTGTTTCAGATTTCTTTGTTTCTGGATTGCTTTTACAATATCTACTGCAAGTACTGTTTTTCCAGATCCCTTACGGCCAATGATCATTAAGTTACCGGTTCTTGAAGTTCCCTCTCTCTGGGCACGTCTGTCATTATCAAGTACTGCAACAATCTGTTCACTCATTCCTCTGACCGGTACGAAGTAAGAGAATAATTTCTTCTGCTCCTCTGTCAGTCCGGCTTTCAGTCCAATCTCACTGGTTGCACTTAAATCATATCTTCCTGTTACAACAAATCCGGTATCAAATGGAACTCCACTTCCTTTTGACTTCTTAATTCTGCGCTGAATCTCTTCCTCAGATGGTTCTTCAATTTCCAAGTCTCCTTCAAGTTCTTCCGGATCCGGAATCTCAGGAAGCTCATCTTCAAAGTCATCTTCCTCGAAATCCTCTTCCTCAAAATCATCCTCTTCCTCGAAGTCGTCCTCTTCCTCGAAATCGTCTTCCTCGAAGTCGTCCTCTTCCTCAAAGTCATCCTCTTCGTAATCGTCGTCTTCTACATAATCATCTTCATAGAAGTCATCCTCTTCCTCAAAGTCGTCTTCTTCCTCAAAGTCATCCTCTTCCTCAAAGTCGTCCTCTTCCTCGAAATCATCCTCTTCCTCGAAATCGTCTTCGTCCTCGGATTCATCTTCCGGGAATTCATTCCACTCTGCATCGAATTCCTCTACTTCTTCCTCATCTTCCTCCGGGAATTCATCTGCAAAACCATCTTCGTCAAAATCGTCTTCGTCGAATCCATCTTCCTCTTCAAAATCATCTTCATCCTCGTCTTCGGAATTGTCTTCCGAATCATCCTGGTTTTCTGTTTCCGGAATTTCTTCATCTTCTTGTACTTCTTCGATTTCTTCTACAGCGTCGACTTCATCTTCTGCTTCAAACTCTTCGTCCTCACCCTCAAAGTCTTCGTCTTCAAACTCTTCCTCTTCGAAATCATCTTCATCCTCAGAATCCTCGTCCTCCGTCTCTTCTTCCGAAACTGCTTCAACAATCTCTTCTTCAGGTTCTTCTTCAGACTCTTCAGGTTCTTCCACAATATCGTCCAGCTCTTCTTCTGAAATAAACTGATCTACAATTTCTTCTTCAACAGATTCCCCTTCTGCTTTTGCAAGCTCCAGTTCCTCTTCTATATCAAAATTTTCCTCTTCTTTCTCCTGTGCTGTCACACGGTCTTCCAGCTCTTCCACAAGCTGTCTGATATCATCAGAAAGCAATGCCTTTCTTCTTGCTTCCTCTGCCTCAAGACGAGCCTTCTCTTCCGCTTCACGACGAGCCTTCTCCTCCGCTTCACGACGAGCCTTCTCCTCTGCTTCACGACGAGCTTTCTCTTCCGCTTCACGGCGTGCTTTCTCTTCTGCTTCCTGACGGGCTTTTTCTTCTGCTTTCCGTCTTGCTATTTCTTCTACCTCGCGTCTCTCTGCCTCAAGTCTTTCTGCCTCTCGGCGGGCTTCCAGTGCTTCTCTCTCTTTTCTAAGTCGTTCTTCATCGGATGCTTTTTGCTTTGCGATCGCCTCAGCATTTACCTTCTGCTTAGCTTCCCATTCCATCAAGATGTCTTCAATCTTCATCTGACCTTCAATGCGGAGTTCTTCTTCTCGTTCCTCCATCTTCTTCTGGTCTTCCGGATTAATTCCACTCGCCATAGCCACGCCATTAGCCAGTGCTTCTTGAAGTGTCGCACCCTTCACAACTGTCGTAATAGATTTTTTTGGTCCTTCTGCCGCATGCTGAAGAATTCCTTCTAACTCTCTGACATTCCGAGCTTCTTCCGGAGTTTCTTTTCCGATTGGTTCAATGACTGGTGCTTCTGTTTCTACAACTTCTGGTTCTTCTGAAACAGCTTCTTCCGGCTCCAGGACTGGTTCCTCAGCTAGTGCTTCCGGCTCTTCTGAAACTGGTTCTTCTAAAACCGGTTCTTCTATCGGAACTTCTTTGTCTGCCTTGGCATTTTCTTCCATTGCCTTCAATGCTTCTCCAAGCTCTGCTGTCGGAATTCTTCTCGTTGCATCCAGACCATCCACAGTTTCTGTTGTATTGGCTCCTGATTCCTGCTGTTCTGCCTCCGCAGCTTCTGCTGCTTCCTGCGCTGCTTTAATCTGTTCTTTTGGAATTGATACAGTATCCTGTGGGATACTCTTTACATCCTTAAGCGCAGCTCGCTCAGGTTTTTTATCCACTGCTTTCTTAGGCTCTTTTTTCGGTACACCTTTATACTCATCGTACTTTTCCTGTTGGAGTGGTGTCAGTGGTTTGTACTTCATCTTCAATTCCATTGCCTGATATACATATTTTCCTTCGCTGAACCACAAGATCAAATCGTCACATTCTTCCAGGCACTTTGAGGTCATGCCTGCTTCATGATATAGCTTTGCGAGCTCATACGCCCATTTTTCAATATATTCTGCCTTTTTAAATTCTTCCAGTGCCGAAATCTGTTCTGACAGATCGGACCCTTGTGCCTTCAAAATCCGATATTTCAAAATGAATTGATTCGGATCTCTCGGTGCCAGTTTTACAAATTCCTCATAACAGTCCGAAGCCTCATTCAGATCATTCAGTTTCAGGGCAAGTACTGCCAGACGATACACAACCTTTCTGCTGGACGGTGCTCTGTCAAATGCGATCATAAGCGTATCACGGCTCTTCTGAAACTCCCCGTTATTCTCGTAGATTTCGCTTACTGTATTTAACATTGCCGGGCTCTTCACCCTTCTCCAGTCTATTGTATCGGCAATTTCCATTGCTTTTCTAAATTGTTTCTTTTCGTAATGTTCGAGCATCTGCTCGGTTTTTACCCGATATTCATATTTATCCAATATTCTCACCTCAAATTTTTTGACAATTCTACAGATACAAGTTTATCATACACCAGTCTTATTGTCAAAAACATACGAGATTTTGTTACAAAAATGTTACAAAATGATATCGTCCACTTTTTTGAAATCTTTCAGGCTATACGCTTCTATAATATTTCCCTGGATAACATAAAGCGTATCTTCTATATAAATACCTCTTGTGATCCTCATATTATTTCCATTGATTTCCTCATGCATCGTACATGTAAATCCTTGTTTTTCGTCGTAAGAAAATGTATAGTACTCCCGGCCGCCTTCGCTGTCTGCAGCAAAACCAATCAGATTTTTCTCTGCATCTACTAAAGCTGCCTTATAATCATAAGAAACATCTGTATAGTACACATTTTCAATGACATAAGTCTGCTCCTCTTTCACATTTTCCGGATCAGAAATATCGAACATCGTCAATTTCACGCCATCTGTTGACATAGTCTTTTCATCAACATTCATCCCAATACCCAGAAGCTTATTTTTCCCATACGGATGCAGATAATCTGAAAATCCAGGTATCTTCAACGCTCCTATGATCTTTGGATTTTTCGGATCCGACAGATCAACGGAAAATAACGGATCCGTCTCTTTAAATGTTACAAAGTATCCTGCCTTTCCCATAAATCTTGCGGAATACACCCTCTCATCTTCTGCCAGACCTTTGATGGAGCCGGTTTCTTTCAGTTCTTGATTCAAAACATAAACACTGTTCGTGTCGCCATCGGTCACTACAACTCTCAGATATCCATCATATTCATCAATAGAAAATGAATCATTAATATAACCGTCTATTTTGCACTGTGCCCCAGCCGTCAATTTCCCACTTTCATAAGAAACTTTTCGGATTGTCGTCACATCTTTTCCAGAATATTGCCACACATTTTCATAAAAATAAATATTATCGTTGCTCACATATAAATTGCCACCGTCTGCCAAAAGTGCCTTACTGTGCGCTGTCTCATTTGGATTTTCCAGAGAAACTGATGTGATGATCGAATACATATCTGCCTTTGAAATGGACGGAAGACAAATATCTGTTTCTTTGATCAGATTATCGTTTACAAGTGGTATATAGGACTTCGGATTCTTCGCCGTTATACCATCAAGTGTTACATAATAATCACTGAATAAGTATAAGTATCCATCTGCAATTCTTGAAGAATTGTAATATCCACTCTGACTGACCCTGCCAACTTCTTTTGGATTTTCCCGGTCTGAAATGTCATAAGTTACTGCGGTCGTATTAGCCCTCTGACCATATCCATAATCATCATCATTCCATTTGCCGCCCACATAACCGTCACACACTGCGATTAATTGATTTCTTTCAATGTCCAGATACATTTCCTGGATTTCAGAAACATCTTCCACTGTTATAGTCGCCGTTTGCTTCATCCGATTATCGCGGGTATCTATAATGGCAATCTGATCGCTCTTATCTTTTAACACGTAAAGGTATGTTCCATCTGTTTTAGCTGTATCCCCCTCATCCACACCTTCCTGACGTACATTTGTCTCAGAATAAGAACCGCTTGCCATTCCGGTGTCCGCTGCTGCAGTACTGCTTTCTTCCATATTCTGTGCTGCATCTCCACTTGCCTTACTGTCAGCTGATTCATCGACTCTTATATCATTCAATGATCTTGCCCAGCTTGAAGTGTATGCACTGTCTCTTTCCTGATCTTTCTTATATTTTTCCAAATATGCATAGACATCCTTATATTCCGCCGCACTTTCTACTTTCGTACTGTCACTGATTGTCACATCACTGCCTGCTATCTTATCATCTCGAGTCGCGTCTTCCATTTTAAAATAATTCTGGCATACCATCACTCCCACGATTAGCACCAGGCATGCTGCTGCCAGCCCACCGATTCTCGCCGGAGTCCACACTTTTTTCTTCTTCCCTGCAAGCTTTGCTTCAATCTGCCTCGGTTCAAGCGCTTTCGGCACCGGAACCTGTTCTGACTTTTCCTTTATTTTCCGAATCATGTCCTGCTCATTCTTATTCATAAAATGTCCTCCCATCCAACACACACTGCATCTTCTCCAGCGCTCGGCTTCGTTTTACCCGGACAGTTTCCGGCTTCAGGCTTAGGGTCTTCCCGATTTCTGTGCTGTTATAACCGCCAAACACTGACAGCCCGACTATCATTTGCTCTTCTTCTGAAAGAATAAAAAATGCATTTCTCACATCCATCGCAAGTCCCACATCTTCTTCATGAATTCCTTCCACCTGTCCTTCCGGGAAAAAATCTTCTGTCTGCTGTATTCCTTCTTTCGCCACCTGTTTCAATCTTTTCTTACATATATTTGACAAAATTGTAAAAATCCAGCTCTTGAAAGCTTCTTCTTTTCGAAGTTTATGTATATGTTCATAAGCAGATAACACTGCCGCACTCACCGCGTCTTCTGCCTCATGCGGATCACGCATCAGACAAAGCGCGTAGCGATAGAGGTCTTGATAGACCTGCTCATATAGCTTTGAAAATGCTTTTGCATCACATTTCATTCTTTTTCCTCCTCAATTTGTTTTTCTCAAGAAGTTCTCCACACTCCTCCATTGACTTATCCAACTGCCGTTCCCAATACCCAGTGTAAAAAGTATTATTACTTCTTCTACATATAAGAGTCCCAAAATATCCCAAGTGTTACAAAAAGGCGTCACTTTTTTTCATAAGTGCCGCCTTTTATTTACATTCGTTTATTCAATTATATTACCGCTCAAAATACTGCGCAAGATAAAATTCAGCATAATTCCCAGTGCAACGGAACATAGAACGTGAATTTTACCTATCGGATTATTTAGCCCTTATAATAATTAATCAGACAACCTTTGAGAATAATCTCTCTTTCTGCGTCTGTCATATCTCCAAGTGTAAATGTGACTTCTTTCAATGTATCTCCGACTACATAAGCTTTGATCTCTGCATCTTTGTTTTCCACTGCTTTTCTGATTTCCGGTACAAAGATATAATCGCCATTTTTGAAGCTTAATTTCTTGTCGTCTTCTTTTGTGATAAATGGAAGCATTCCCCAGTTGATCAGATTGGAGCGATATCTTTTTGTCGCATATTCATTTGCAATATTCGCCCAGCCACCGAGCACCTTCTGACAGGAAGCTGCCTGCTCTCTTGCTGAACCGTCACCTGGTTTTACTGCAAAGATCGTACTTCCGACTCCGATATTTCCTTTTCCTGCTTCCGGATATTTCTCCTGGATCTTTGCCATAACCGGTTTTAATTCTTCCAATACCTCTAACGGACATTCGCCTGCTTCGATTGCTTTCTGTGCTTTCTGTACTTCCTTTGCACGTCCTACATATGCAGGATCTTTTCTGGAAAGTGCAAACTCTGCCAGTCCAAGTGGATTGGATCTGTAAGAAGATGTTTCTCCAGATGGGATCAGCTCATCTGTTGTTGTAACCGGATCGTGAATCTCTGATACAACTTTCAATACCAGATTCTCTGGAAGTGCTGACATTGCCGGCCAGTCTTTGATATTCGGTCCGAACTTGATCTTTGTATCCGGATCAGCCACACCATGACTGTCAAATACACGATTTGCATAAATCTTCTGGTCAAAGTGGTATTTCTGTCCCTTGTATTCTACGTCCATATCTGTTGCAGGTGTCAGGAAACCTTTATTTGCTGCTGTTGCTGCAATTGAACGGGCATCCATAAGTGCAACGGATGCAATCTGCCCACTCTGAAGCTTGGAACCTTCACGGTTCGGGAAGTTTCTTGTAGAGTGGCGAATAGAAAATGCGTTATTTGCCGGTGTATCTCCAGCTCCAAAGCATGGTCCGCAGAATGCTGTTTTTACAATTGTTCCTGCTTCCATAAGATCCGCAACTGCACCGTTTTTCACAAGTTCCATATAGATCGGTGTACTTGCCGGATATACACTAAATGTAAATTCATCTGAGCCAATGTAATGACCTTTTATGATGTCTGCTGCTGCGCAGATATTTTCAAATCCACCACCGGCACATCCTGCGATGATTCCCTGATCCACATAAAGTTTTCCATCAATCACTTTATCCTGAAGTGAATAATCCACAGCACCATCCAGGCTCACCAGTGCTTTCTGCTCTACATCGTGAAGCACGTCTTTCAGATTCTTACGTACATCGTCGATTGTATATACATTTGACGGATGGAACGGCATTGCAATCATCGGACGTATCTCGCTTAAGTTCACATAGACCATACCATCATAATATGTAACTGCACCAGGATTCAGTTCTTTGTAATCTTCACTTCTGCCGTGGATCTCATAGAACTCCTTAATCTTATCATCTGTTTTCCAGATAGAAGACAGACATGTTGTCTCCGTTGTCATAACATCGATTCCGATACGGAAATCAGCACTTAACTTCTCCACACCTGGTCCGACAAATTCCATAACTTTATTGTTTACATAACCATTTGCAAATGTTGCGCCGATAATTGCAAGTGCCACGTCCTGTGGTCCGACGCCTTTGACCAGCTCTCCGTCCAGATAAATTCCAATCACACCTGGCATCTTAATATCATATGTCTTATTCAGGAGCTGCTTTACAAGTTCCGGTCCACCTTCACCCATAGCCATCGTTCCAAGTGCTCCATAGCGGGTATGGCTGTCGGATCCAAGGATCATCTTGCCGCCGCCTGCCAGCATCTCACGGGCAAACTGGTGAATAACTGCCTGATGCGGCGGTACATAGACACCGCCGTATTTCTTTGCGCAAGTCAGTCCAAACATGTGGTCATCTTCATTAATCGTTCCGCCGACCGCGCAGAGTGAGTTGTGACAGTTCGTCAATACATATGGAATTGGAAACTTCTCCAGTCCTGAAGCTCTCGCTGTCTGAATAATTCCGACAAATGTAATGTCATGAGATGTCAGCTTATCAAATTTGATCTGCAGTCTCTCCATATTGTCTGATATATTATGAGCCTCTAAAATTCCGTAAGCCATTGTCTGCGTTCTGGCTTCCTCCTTGGATACCTCACGGCCTGTCTTTGCCTTTACTTCTGCTTCGTCCGTAATGATCTCGGTGCCATTTACCAGATACGCACCGCCGTCATATAATTTCAACATGTCTAGTCCTCCTGATTACCTGTAATTATATTCTTCTGAATAATTACGTTTATTTCCAGATTGTATACATGTATATATTAGCACATCGCATGACATATGTCCAACCATTTATTCACCCTTTTTCATTCCCTTTTCTTCAATACCTTCTGATAAATTACACATATCATTCAATTCCTCCCTGATTTTTTCATCTACTGGAATATCTAACTCTTCATAACGAAAGCTTTACCTTTAATTAATTACTGTCTCAAATTTAAAATGTCAAAACGCCTTACATTTTAGCTACTAAAAACACAAAATATTATTTTAAAAATATTAACCAAATACCCTAAAGAGGAAGATTCCACAAATCCTTCTTATGAAATCTTCCCCTTTTGTTACTTAAATCTTTTTAAAAGTCAGACCTTTTCTTACTTTTCTTTTTCAACTGCTTTCTTAACAGTTTCCACAGGTACTCCTAGTATCTCAGAAACCTTTTCCAAATCACCGATATTTTTATACGCATTACAAATGAGTTGTTCTGTCACTTCTTCTGTTACCTGATCTCTTACCTCTTGAAATTCTTCTGCCATCAATTCTTTTAATGCTTCACACATACTCGATTTTACCTCCTTCATTGCCTTCCAGTTTGCTCGCGTGATAACTTCCATTGCCGCCTGGTATAATTTAGAGTTTTTCTTTTCTTCATATTGTCTCACTAGATTTTCAATTTCCATTCTATCTGTGATGTCATTCCTCAGACTACAGAGCCAGCGGTTTTCCTCTTTATCCAGCTCTTTTGTAATGAGTAACTGTATGGGAAATGCATCTCCTGTTATATAATAGATTCCAGATTCAACACATTCTATTTGCAGTTTGCGAAACTCTTGTAAATGCCGGAGCATTTTCACAGGATAATGATTACAAATAAAAGTAATCGTTAATTCTTCCGGTTTAATTTCACACACATGCTCTGTATCCGACTGATAAAAGCAGCAATAACCATATACTTTATAGAAATCATTGATTGTCAGATAATCGTCCGGGCTTTTATATTCAATAATATTGTGCTTTCGGAATATCCGTCCTATGTTCTTTTGAATCTTTTCTTCACCACGAATTTTAATCACCAATTCATCAATCCGCATTGGCTGTTTCGATAATAAATGTTCCGGTTCAAATGTCATTTTTTCAATTTCATTTTCAAATTCAATCTGAATAGATGCTTCAAATGCCGGGTGCCATTCTATGATTTTTCTTTTGTCCATCTAATTCTCCTCTCATTATAATTTTTTTGGTACCTGTTTTCAATAGAACTTCCTACGTTTACAAGTTACATTTTTCATATCGGGTAATTGTTTCAGAATTCGAAACGCCGAAATGAACACCTTACGGCTTGAATATTCGGAGACTAGACTTCCTCCTGAATTGGACATATCATAGCATACTCTTCTCTAGAAGTAAAGCATTACATAGAAAAAGGTTGAAACCTAGATTCCAACCCTTTTTAATAATATATTTCTTTTATTTTACACCATCACTTTTCGTTTCCCCAATAGTGCCATCTCTTCCACATTTTTTGTAGCATACAGTATTGTAACTCCGGTTCTCTCCTGCAATTCCACCAGCTCCTGAGTCAACTGATTATGGAATTTGGGACTTACATTGCGAAGCGGCTCATCCATGAGGATTACATCTGGCTCCAAAATCATGGCACGCGCCAGCGCGGTCCGATGTTTCCACAGATCTGACAAGTTTTTTACTTTTGCAAATCGGACTTCTACAAGATCTAGAAGTTCCAGAACTTCCAGTGTCCGTTTTCCTATTTCTTTTTCATCTATGCCGCGAAGTCTTAAGCCCAGTTCTACATTTTCCAGAACTGTCATTCGCGGATACACAGTATAATTCTGAAAAATCATGGCAATTCCGCGCTCCTCCGGCGGAAGACTGTTGACCAGCTTGTCTCCAATCCATATCTCTCCGTTTTTCACTTCATCAAGACCTGCGATCATGCGCATAACAGCACTTTTTCCACTCCCGGATGGACCAGTCAATATTACAAATTCTCCGTCTTCAATCTGGAAATTTAAATCCTTTACTGCCTCATATCCATTCGGAAATGCGCGATCTACATGTTTTAATGTCAGACTTGCCATCTGATCAGCCCCTTTCTTTGTCTTCCCCTGACTACTGCAATTCAGGCTTTTTATCCATCATTACTTTTTTACAACAACGCCTGGTAAATGTCTCTCTTTCCGACTCCCCGGTCTTTCGCGACCATTTTCATTGCTTCTTTTTTCTGAATCCCCTGATTCATATAATAATCCATATGTTCCTGAATGGACATTTCTTCCCATTTCTGGCGTTCTTCTTCTATCTGTTCCTGACGACTCTTACCCTCAATGACAAGCACGCATTCCCCTTTTGGTTCCTGCTCTTTATAATATTCCACTGCCGCACTGATCGTTGTTGCAAAGACTGTCTCATGCTTTTTCGTAAGCTCCCGGCAAATGCGGATTCTTCTGTCACCCAAGGTCGCAAGCAGAAGCTCTAATGTCCGGACCAGTCTGTGCGGTGCTTCGTAGATAATCATAGTTCTTGTCTCTTCCATCAGTTCGTTTAGCACTGCCTGTCGTTCTTTTTTATCTGTCGGAAGAAATGCTTCAAACGCGAATCTTCTTGTGGACAATCCGGAAATGGTCAGCGCTGTGATGCAAGCTGCTGCCCCCGGAACTGCTGTCACAGTGATTCCTGCTTCCTGACACATTGCCACCAGCTCTTCACCCGGATCAGAGATTCCCGGTGTTCCCGCATCCGTGATCAGTGCAATATCTTCACCATTTTCCAAGTGCTCAATCAACGTATGCGCTTTTGCAATCTTGTTATATTCATGATAACTGGTCATCGGTGTGTGAATATCAAAATGATTCAAAAGCTTAATACTATTGCGGGTATCCTCTGCTGCGATCAAATCAACTTCTTTTAAAATACGGACACAGCGAAATGTCATGTCCTCCAGGTTGCCAATCGGAGTTGCACACAGATATAATGTTCCTGACATATAATTCTCCTTTTATTTCATCCCGTACAATTTCAGTACTTCTTCCGTATACTCCCCGTCTTTCGTGTAGACTATGAGCGGCGGGTCTACGGCGAGGCGTGGTTTTCCGCCTTTGAGGCCCTCGATAAGAACCATGTTTGGCTCTTTGTCTGCATATGGGTGGACGAGACGCATGCGCTTCGGCTCGATTCTGTAATTGCACATTTTTGTAAAGATTTCTGGCAGGCGGAAAGGACGGTGCACCATGTAGAAACGTCCTTTCATTTTCAGTACTTTTGCACTTTCTCGCAGAAGATCATCTAATGTGCATAACGCTTCATGTCTTGCGATATACAAAGCCTCGTTATCATTTTTCAGGCCGTGTTCTCCAATCATATACGGTGGATTGGATACAATGACTTCATACGAATCATTTCCAAATATGTGACTTGCCTCTTTGATATCACCGGTAACGATATCTATCTTGTTCTCCAGCCCGTTGTGTGCCACGCTTCTTCTTGCCATATCAGCACTTTCTTCCTGAACTTCCAGACCTGTATAATGAAGTCCCGGATTCTTTGCTTCCAGTAAAATCGGAAGAATTCCGGTTCCGGTCCCAAGATCCAGTGCTTGTTCCCCACGTTTTACTTTTGCATAGGAAGACAGAAGCACGGCGTCCATGCCAAAGCAGAACCGACCGGGCTTCTGTATAATCTCATAGCCCTTCACCTGGAGATCATCCAGGCGTTCATCGGGCTTCTTATTAGTCATCATTTAACTTGGAGGCGCCATTTTTCTCCTCCAGAGCTTTTAACTGTGCAAACTCCTCTTTCGAAAGCTTTGCATCTTTTTTCTTCTTTCTTGATTTGAATCTCAGCTCACCTGCCGGATATTCACGGATTTCTTTTTCATCGTTATCCAGCGTCACAATAACCTTTACAATCTGACGCAGTACGTGAACGGCCTGAACTTCACCATGAAGTCCTTCCGGCGTCGTCACATGATCTCCAACTCCCGGAAGCTGACGGTTCAGCTCTTCATAGGTCTCTTCTTCGTTAGTCAGACAGCACATCAGTCTGCCGCAGACTCCGGATATCTTTGTCGGATTCAGAGACAGGTTCTGCTCTTTCGCCATCTTGATCGATACCGGTGCGAACTCAGACAGATACGTGTGACAGCAAAGTGGTCTTCCACAGATACCAATGCCTCCACGAATCTTCGTCTCATCACGGACACCAATCTGACGAAGCTCGATACGTGTACGGAACACGCTTGCCAGATCTTTTACCAGCTCACGGAAATCAATTCTTCCATCTGCGGTAAAGTAAAATAACACTTTATTATTATCAAATGTATACTCCGCATCTATAAGCTTCATTTCCAGACCGTGTTTACGGATCTTCTCTAAGCAGATGTTAAATGCTTCTTTTTCTTTTTCTCTGTTTTTCTCTTCTTTTTTGTAATCCTCTTCGTTTGCAATTCGAATCACAGATTTTAAAGGCTGTGTGATCTTGTCGTCTTCTACTTCTTTCGGACCTGTCACAACCTTTCCGAACTCAACACCGCGAGCCGTCTCTACGATGACACGGTCTTGGGGTTTAATCTCTAATTTCCCCGGTGAGAAAAAGTAGATCTTTCCCGCCTGGCGGAATCTTACTCCGATTACTTTTGTCATAAATCTAGTTCTCCTTTATCGTCAGGAACAAAAGCTCCATGACCAGATCAAAGTTAACATTTGCTTTTAATCTGGCTTTTGCTTTGTCAAGGCTGTCCAGAATCGTCTCAATTCCTTCATAAGAACTGCGTCTTGCCTGCTCACGCATGCAGTCGATCTGATCTTTGAATACAACCTTATCTATTTCCCTTGTCGCTTTATATAACAAGACATCTCTGTACCATACCATGATCAGGTCAAGATAGTCGTTGATTTCAACTTTATAAAGAGTGCAGCGTTTCACTGCCTCCACAAGCTCACTGATATCCATCTCATTTATATGGCGCATCAGGTTCAGGACTTCGTCCTTGAGCTCATTAAAATGCTCGGAACCTGCCAGTTTGATAGCTTTTCCAAGGTTCCCCTGTGCAAATGCAGCGCAGACTTCAGCCTTGTAATCTGGTACTTCCATTCTCTCCATGAGATATTTTTTAATCAGTGCATCTTTGATGTAGCGAAGTTTTAACATGACACATCTGGAATTAATTGTCGGAAGCAATACGTCTGCATTTTCCGTCAGCAGAATAAATACTGCATACTGTGGCGGCTCTTCAATCGTCTTTAATAACGCATTCTGTGCCTGTACCGTCATCATCTCCGCATCAGGAATAATGTAAATCTTGT
>OLNS01001144.1_pt1 | contig 21513 bp, 19 predicted proteins | sample 1673031 | NCBI WGS metagenome assembly OLNS01 (sample SAMEA3136748, study PRJEB25190) | human gut metagenome | biome: human gut; feature: human-associated habitat; material: faeces | place: Austria | collected 2013
AATTTTTTATATTTTTGTATTTATATATATTGTTTATTCTTTTAACTCCTGTGTATGGACCAGAGAAGCATAGATACCAGCCTCCCTCATCAGCTCCTCATGTGTTCCTTTTTCCACGATCTGACCCTGCTCGATCACCACAATCTTATCCGCATTTTTTACTGTAGAAAGTCTGTGAGCAATAATGATCGTTGTCCTTCCGACCGCAAGCTTTTCGAAGGTTTCCTGAATCTTTGCCTCTGTCACACTGTCAAGTGCTGAGGTTGCCTCATCAAGAATAAGCACCGGCGGATTTTTGAGAAAAATACGTGCAATTGAAATTCTCTGTTTCTGCCCTCCGGAAAGGAGTGCTCCTCTCTCTCCGACATTCGTATCAAACCCTTTTGGCATCTCCATGATGTCATCGTAGATTTCTGCCATCTTTGCGGCTCTGATGATCTCATCCATCGTTGCATCCAGCTTTCCATATCGGATATTTTCTGCAATACTGTCCGCAAAAAGAAATACCTCCTGCTGCACAACACCAATGTTTCTGTGCAGAGATTCCTGCGTTGCTTTCCTTACATCCATACCATCAATTGAAATACTGCCCTCTGTGACATCATAAAATCTTGGGATCAGCTGACTGAGTGTTGTCTTGCCTCCGCCTGATGAGCCGACAAAAGCAATCGTTTCACCTGGTTTAATATGAAGAGAAACATCCTGAAGCACATCCTGATCTCCCTCATAGGCAAACCCGACATGTTCAATATCAATTCTTCCCTCCACATTCTGAAGCTCATCTGCATCCGGATCATCCTTCAAAGCCGGTTCTGTACGCATCAGCTGCACAAATCTGTGAAGACTGGCCGTTCCGTTTGCAATCAGTTCCACAGTTGTCGAAAGCTTCCTTACCGGATTCACAAATGTAGAAACATACAGGCTGAATGTGATCAGATCAATGATATTCAGCTGCTCTGACATGATCAGTGCACCGCCAACTGCGATCACGATCACAGAAAGAATGCACATAAAAAATTCCATCACCGAATTAAAAAGTGCCATTGCCCTGTAAAAATCCGCCTTGGAATCACGATAACTCAGATTCGCGGAGTCGAATTTATTAAGTTCCTTTTCCTCGTTTGCAAAAGCCTTCGCTGTACGAAGTCCGGAAAGCCCGGATTCAAAATCTGTATTGATAGATGCCATCTCTTTTTTGACATTACGCGAAGCATTCTGCATAGAGAAACGACATTTCCACACAACCAGCAAAAAAATCGGAATCGTCACTGCGATCACCAGTGCCAGTTTCCACTGAATCGTAAACATAATGATGAGCGCACCAATGATCGTCACTGTCGATATAAAAATATCCTCCGGTGCGTGATGTGCAAATTCCGTAATATCAAAAAGCTCCGATGTGAGCTGACTCATCAGCTGTCCCACACGGGCATTGTCGAAATATGCATAACTCAGTTCCTGGATATGCTGAAACAGATCATGCCGGAAATCCGTCTCCACCCGCACGCCAAACGTATGTCCCCAGTAAGTAATAATATAGGTAAAAACTGACCGCAGGATATACGCACAGAACACAACGACCATTACCGTCCAGAATGTCCTCCACGCATTATCCGGCAGCAGCTTGTACATACACCACCTAGAAATAAACGGAAATGCCAGATCTATTACTGCTATTGCCAGAGCACATACCATATCCAGCAAAAACAGCTTCCTGTGTGGTCTAAAATATGACAGGAATATCTGCATCTCACTTTTGTTTTTAAAATCTTTCTGGTTCATTTCTTATTGCTCCTGATTCTTATTTATTCTCTTATTTTAGCATAAATTCAAGTCGAACGCACGTAAAGATTTGGTACGTGATTCTGGTCAGCATAAGCTATTGAAATGTTTTAAATTTGGTGTTACAATTTGTCACATTAATAGCCACTATCGGAAATGTTCTCAAAATCAAGCCTATTCTCAGAGGAAACAAAGATGGCTATATTGTAACTTATAAAAATGTCCGTGGACGTAAAGCAGCCCTGAATACTCTGATCAATCTGGTTTGTGATAATATTATAAAACCTGAAGAACAGATTATCGGTATTGCACATGCCGACGCTTACGAAGATTCTCTTTATATCATGGATAAAATAAGAGAAAAAATCAACATACGTGATTTTATCAACACATCTTACGACTTCTGCACCGGAAGTCATGTCGGTCCTGATACAATTGCCCTTTTCTTTATCGGTAAAGACAGAGAACTGGTCCAGTCATAATTCTCCCCATATATAGCCGGGATCCTTTCGTATCCCGGCTATATATGGGGAGAATAAGCAATGGAAGTTAACCTTCAATTGCGATATAACCATCTTTTTCTTCAACGACTTTCAGTGCTTTCTTCGGAACAGAAAGTTTCAGAATGTCATCTTCACATTTCACATGTTTTCTGAATTTCATCCCTCGTCGGCATTACACGCAATGCTCCTTTTCTTGTTGTGATCACAGATGCTGCTGCATTTGCAAAAGTCAACATTTCCTTTAGTTTATTTTCATCTAAACCTTCCATTCCGTGTTCACAAATATAATGTAATACACAACCACAGAATGTATCTCCTGCTCCTGTTGTCTCAATTGTATTTTTCTGAAGGAACGGTTTTACTTCTACCATCGTTCCGTTATAGTATGCACGACTTCCTTCTTTCCCCATAGATACAAGAATCAACTGAATCTGATATCTTTCTCTGATCCAGTTTACCCCGGCAGTATAATCTTCTTCACCTGTCAGCCACTGAATCTCATTATCTGAAATTTTCAGAATATGACAGTGTGCTAATCCATATAATACCTGTTCCTTTGCCTCATCTAAAGAATTCCAAAGAGGTGGACGTAAGTTCGGATCAAAAGAAATAACTGCACCAGACTCTTCTGCAATACGGATTGCTTCTTTTGTTGCTTCACGTACTCCTTCATGTGTCATAGACAATGTTCCGAAATGGAAGATTTTTGTTTCTTTAATAAGTTCTGCCTGAACTTCCGTTTTATTCAACATCATGTCTGCTCCCGGATTTCGATAAAATGAGAAATCTCTGTCTCCATCCGGATAAGTATGCACCATTGCCAGTGTTGTATGGATTTCCTTGTCTGTACATAATCCTTTTGCATCAATCCCTACTTCTGTTATCACATCTCTCAGCTGTTCTCCGAAAAAGTCTTCACCTACTTTTCCGATGAATGCCGTCTTATGTCCTAGTTTCGTCAGCATTGCAAGTACATTGCAGGGTGCGCCTCCTGGATTTGCCTCAAAAAGTGGGTTTCCCTGATTACTTTTTCCATTTTCTGTAAAATCAATTAACAATTCTCCAAGTGCCACTACATCATATTTTTTCATCATATTCTCCATTCTGCCGCAAAAAACGACATTTCTTCTATCATTGATACTATGCTCCTATATGCAAAAGGGATTCCCGTTTCAGGAATCCCCTATCATTATCCATGTATCTTCAATTTCAATATAATTTTTGTCCTAAACCAGATTGTATTTCACTATATCGATTTTAGCTGCACCTTCAGCAAAGAATGAAATTCCTTTTGCCTCTTGTTCTGTAAATATAACAACAGACATAACCTGCTCACCGTCATTAATAAATATTTCAGCACTGAATCTATCCAAGATCACACGAAGCTTTAATTCATTGGCATCGCCATTTACCAGACACCTTCTCTGATGAACTAATGCTCGTTCGGTTCCTGAAAATTTTCTGTCAATTTTCAGGACAGACTCATCCGGGCGGAAACTTAATTCTGTATAAAACTTCTCATTTTGTGCAAAACGTAATACAAATTTCTTATACACATTTTCTTTATCTTCCGGACGTATCACAAGTTCCATATCTATAGTTCGTCCTTCGATTTTGTCTAATGTGATCGCATCATTATCTATTACTACATCGTTGTACTCAACTCTGTCTTTACGCATTGCATCGAGTTCTTTGATCGGAGTCTGATAAAGTCTTCCGTTTTTCACAGACACTTCTCTCGGCAGACTCATTTGCGCAAACCATTTTGAGTCATTACAACGATGAGCAGTCGTATCCCAGTTCTGCATCCAGGCAATCATAATTCTACGGCCATCCGGTGCAAGCAAAGTCTGCATTGCATAATAATCCATTCCATAATCGACGCTTTGTACTGTCTCTTCTTTTAAGGTATGTGTCTCCGGATCCATCTCTCCGATGATACATAAGGTCCCATTTCCATTATGGAACTCCAGTCCTTCCGGCAACATGTCCTGTGGACTTGTCAGAAGAACATGTTTTCCATCTAATTCGAAAAAGTCCGGACACTCCCACATCTTTCCATAACGTTTTTTATTTTCTGCCAGTACACTGACAAATTCCCATTCAAATCCATCTGCACTTTTGTAAAGAAGAATCTGTCCACTTCCATCTGCCGGACGGCTTCCGATCACACAATAGAAGTACCCATCTTTTTCTTTCCAGATCTTTGGATCCCGGAAATCCACTTTACTTGCACCTTCCGGCAAGTCTTTAGCTGTCAGAACCGGATTCTTTTCATATTTCTTATAATTTTTTCCATCTCCAACAGCCACTGCCTGTGTCTGAATATCCCTTGCCGTTCCATCTTCAAGCGTCTCCTGATCTACAGCAGTATAAATCAGCAGCTGTCTGCCGTCGTCCAGTTCTATTGCACTTCCTGAAAAACATCCTATCTTATCATAATCTTCATCCGGTGCCAGAGCTGCCGGAAGATATTCCCAGTGAAGCAGATCTTTACTTACCACATGGCCCCAGTGCATACTGTTCCAATGTGTATCATATGGATTATACTGGTAAAACAAATGATACTCTCCCTGATAGCAGGAAAAACCATTTGGATCATTCATCCATCCAACATATGGACTCACATGAAAAGCCGGTCGATCCTCTGCTTTTATCTGCAGCCCCTGTTCAACTTCATATTTTCTAGCCTTTTCTAACATCTCACTCATGAAAATTCTCCTGTTGTTTGTATCGTTATTTTTCTTCACTCAACGACTTCTGATACTCATCAAAGTATTTCTGTTTAATTGAAATATAATCAGAAAGTCCATACTGTTCCATTTTCTTCAGATAAGAATCCCACTCTTTTTCAATTCCGCCATTCAGGATCCAGTCTGCTTTCTTCTGTTCTGCATATTTTTTGATATCTGTATCATACTGAGATACTTTATTGGTATCATCAATGCTCATGAATACGTTTGGATAAACATATTTGCTGTTCATATCCTGTAAATAAGTTTCATGCATATTGTCCAGACGCCATTTTGCATCCTCTGGCTGTGTTACATAGACGTCATAATATTCATTCAGAACTGCAAGAGGACCATTTACAGATTGTGCTTCACGTACTTCTACCGGAGACTGATCCCCCAGATCCATGTGTTTCAGCATTTCTCCACCATCTTTATTGGTAGACAGTTCAAAAATGTTAAAGGAATCCTTCTCTCCATAAGTTCCCCAGTTATTCTGCGGTGACTGAAGTGGTGCATACATCTGATCGATCCATGCAGCAGCAAGTGCTGTGTTACGGCAGCTGGATGTAAGAACACATCTTCCACGATCATATCCACTTGTTTCACTGTTATTCTGTCTTGTAATGTTCCGCATACCATCTGGTCCTGTCAGAGCCGGCAGCATAACATAATCTTCATTATTATCAATATTGGCGATATCCCATGTAAAACAGAGACCATAGCGGTGATTCTTTCCTTTGGCAACATAAGTAGACCACTCTTGTGTAAATGCTTCCGGGTCAACCAGATCCTCTGTTACAAGTTTATGTAACCACTCAATACCTTCTTTGTATCCTTCCTGAACGGTTGTATAAATAACTTTTCCTTCATCCGTTACAGCGAAATGATCTCCTGTATCTCCATAGCCTTCTCCAAATCCATTGAGCAGAATTGCCGGATCCTGGTCACCATTATTGATGATAAATGACATTGGAATCACAGCACCTTCAATCGAAAATTCTTTTTCAAGCTCATCTGCATGATCACGGAATTGAATCAATACCTGTTCCAGTTCATCTGTTGTTGTCGGAATCTCGAGTCCTAGATAATCCAACCATTTTTTATTAATATACGGAATATCTCCGATTGCCTGAATGGCTTCTTTCCCAGAACCAAGCTGTTCAATCCATGGGAAGGAATAAATATGTCCATCTGGTGCGGTGCACATTGTCCTGTATTCTGGATATTTTTCAAACACTGCCTGTAAATTCGGCATATATTTATCTATCAGATTTTCCAGCGGAATGATAATCCCCTGTTTTGCATAACGCAGCAGATCATAATCACTCATTCCGGCATTGAATAATCCATCTGGCAGATTTCCAAATTGTGCAAGCGCCAGATTCTTCTTATCAGAGAACTGATCCGATACAAAACAAGTCCAGTCAATATGAACATTGGTCTGCTCTTCCATTCGCTGAAAAATTACTCGTTCATTCGGATCCTGTGTTGATGTAGCCGGTGCACTTGTAATAAAGGAAAGCTCTGCAGTTTCCTTTAATGGAAACTGCACCTCTGATACAGGTGTACCCGGATCAATTTCAGCCTCAAGCTGCTGCTTTTTTCCACATCCTGCAACTCCCACCATCATCGTCAGGGACAGTACAATTGCAAGCAATGCATTTACTTTTCTTTTCTTCATATCTGTATCGTTCCTTTCTTATTAGCCTTTTACCGATCCGACCATAATTCCTTCATCAAAGTATTTCTGGAAGAATGGGTACATTACTAACAGTGGTAAACTTGATACTACGATCGTTGCATATTTCAGCTGTTCTGCTACTTTTGCCATTTCTGCTGTACTCTGAATATCAGCGATCATTCCAGGCTGTGGTGTATTCTGTACCAGGATGGAACGGAGTACCAGCTGTAATGGCTGAAGATTTGCATCATTCAGATAAATCATTGCATCGAAATAACTGTTCCACATTCCAACAAAAGACCAGAGTGCCAGTACTGCAATGATTGGCTTACATACCGGAAGCATGATATTAAAGAAATGCTGGATCTCATTTGCACCGTCAATCGCAGATGCTTCTCTTAATTCTGTCGGGATTGACTGATAATAAGTTCTGGCAAGAATCATATTCCATACATTAAATGCTCCTGGAATCAGGATTGCCCACACTGTATTAACCATGTGCAGCTGATTGATCAGGATAAATGTAGGAATCATTCCACCACCAAAGAACATTGTGATCAGGAAAATAACATTGAAAAAGTCTCTTCCTACAAATTCCTTCTTTGACAGTGGATACGCAGCCAGTAATGTCACAAAAACAGAAATTACTGCAAATGCAAGTGAATACAGGAAGGAATTCAAAAATCCACGCCAGATCATTTCGTTCTCTAATACTCTTCGATATGCGTCTAATGTCCAGTCCTTAGTGTTAAAACTTAATCCCTGGTTATTCAAAACAGTAGGATCCATAAAGGATGCGAGTACTACATAAATAATCGGTATCGCTATAGAAAGGACGAATAAACCAAGAATAGTAAATCCGATTCCAAGGATTACTTTGTCTGTCCTTGAATATTTTCTCTTTTTTTTCTCCATCTCTTCTCCCTCTTTTCTATAATCCTTCTCCATCATTCAGTTTCTTAACAACCCAGTTCACAAAGATCAGCAAGATAACATTTACAACTGAATTGAAAAGACCTACCGCTGTCGAATATCCATAGTCTCCATTCAGAAGTCCAATACGGTATACATATGTAGACAGGATTTCTGATGCCGGAAGGTTCATATCTGTCTGTAAAGCATAAGCTTTTTCGAAACCAATACTCATGATATTTCCAGCCTGCAAAATAAACTGAATTACAATGATATTCTTAATTGCCGGCAATTCTACATACCAGATCTGCTGCAGAAGATTCGCTCCATCCATGATGGCTGCTTCTTCCAGCTCCTTGCTGGCATTCGCCAGTGCTGCTGTGTACATGATAGATGCCCATCCTGCGGTCTGCCAGATTCCACTTGCAATGTAAATTGTCCGGAATGCAGAAGGCATTGTCATCCAGTTTGTACTGATTCCTAATACTTTATTCAGTGGGCCTACAGGAGATAAAAGCATACGAACCATACCACAAAGCACGATGACTGAAATAAAGTTTGGCATATAGATCAAAAGCTGCACTTTCTTCTTAATTCCGGTCTTACGAATACGATTCAGAAGCAATGCAAGAATGATTGGAACCGGAAATCCCCACAGTAATCCATAGATACTCAATTTCAACGTATTCATCAGATAGTTCATAAAATCTGGTGAAGATAAGAATCGTCTGAAATACTCAAGCCCTACCCAGGGACTACCAAGAACTCCTTTTATTACATTGTAATCTTCAAAAGCAATCAGAAGACCTCCCATCGGGAGATACTTAAAAATAATTGTCAGTAAAAGTCCTGGCATCAGGAAAAAAAGATATAACTGCCAGTTTTTCTTCACATAAGTCATCTTTTCTCTCCACGTTCGCTTGCTTACGGACTTTGCTTGATTTTGCATTCTTTTCATGCACTTCTTCCTCCATTCCATTGATTTTATGAGAACCGGTTACGTAACCGGTTATTTTATGATTTAATATTACTATATCCATTTCTTTCTGTCAACACTTTTGTACACTAAAATAACCGGTTACGTAATCAGTTATTTTATCGTTGCGTTTTTCCATCAAAATTGCTATACTGAAAAATATTATTAACCATCAGCCATCATATTGAAGGAGATTCAACTTTTATGAGTAAAAAGAAACAGGTAACTTTTGCAGATATTGCGGAATACACCAATTTTTCAAAAACTACAATATCAAGATACTTCAATCATCCTGATTCTCTTACTTTGGAAAACCAGGAAAAGATTTCACAAGCTCTTGACACACTTGGATATAAAAAGAATAAGCTGGCAAAAGTTCTGGCAAATGGAAAAAGTGAATTTATTGGAATCATTGTTCCGAATCTTTACCTGCACTATTATTCTGAGATGCTGACACAATTCCTTTCCAGCTACCGTGATTATCATTATAAGTTTCTTGTTTTCGTCAGCGAAGATGGCGCAGAAGAAGAACAACAGTATATTGAAGAACTTCTGTCTTATCAGATTGAAGGACTGATTGTTTTAAGTCACACTCTTCCATCTGAGAAACTTGCTTCCTATCAGATTCCTGTCATCGCAATTGAACGCGAAGCAGAATATATCAGCAGTGTCAATACTGATAACTATATGGGTGCACTTCAAGCTACGTCCCTGTTGATTCGGGATAAATGTGACATATTAATTCATATAAATGTCAATGTGAATAAATCCATCCCGGCTTATGACCGAATCCGAGCCTTTCAGGCTACTTGCGAAGAATATCATGTTCCATATGATATAGATCTTAGTGTAGAAGGTGATTCTTATCATGAGATTTTAAACGTAATCCGAGAGATTTTCAATAAAATAGAAGCAAAATACCCCAATCAAAAAAAAGGTATCTTTCTCGCGAATGATACCTATGCAAATATGTTTCTTAATTTAATTTTCCAAAAATATGGAACATTTCCTTCTACTTATGAGATTGTTGGATTTGACAACTCTCCGATTGCCAGCGAGGCAATCCTTCCGATCACAACCATCGGCCAGCAGATTGATGTGATTGCAAAGACTGCCATGGATCTTCTTGTCCAACAGATGGACGAGCAGAAAAAGCGTGTTCCCAAACCATTAGGTGAACCTGTTCATAAACAAATTGCCCCTGTATTAATTCGTCGTAATACAACAAAATAATTTATTTTTCATGATTGAGAACGTTGCCTCCAGCGCCAGGACCTGATTACCGGTTCCGGCGCTGTCTTCTGATATCTGCAGATACTGAGTAGTAATCCGAGCAGGATATAAGATGTCAGCATACCTGATCTTCCTGTTCCAAAGAATGGACAGTAGATTCCCATATTACCGACTCCTCCCAGATTTTCTAATATAAAAACTACTGTCTGAATCAGGAACAATGCTGTACATCCTGTTCCCATCACCATACCAAGCTGGTTCTTCTGATTTAATGAAATCTTAGCAAACCGAAGGATCAGAACCGCCAGACAAAGAACCAGTAGAATACCTGCCAGTATTCCATAAGCAGCTACCACACTGGCAAGCAGATGGACACTTCCGTCTACAGATGTCAGAAGTTCTTTAAACTGCGGATTGCCATGAAATGCTGAGCTTCCGGAAATCATTTCCCGAATCACATTGACTCCTGGGAAATTTGCTGCATAATCACCGATCGATAAAATAGCCACTACACGCTCTTTCTGGTAAGCCTTGCCAAAACACCAGAGGCCTCCCGCAAGCAGAACCGGTATCAGAACGACTACTGCTCCGATTCCCGTAAGTACTGCTTTTTTACAAACCTGAAACCAGCCTTTGTAAACAGCCGCCGCCAGAACCACACAATAAACCAATTCCAGTATCATTGCCGCAATCAGGCTCTGCCTTCTTATGAACAGAAAATAAGATGGAATGATCATCCAGAGGATTGCCTTTAAAATTCCTCGGTATCCCTGACCTCTATAACTATATAATACCGCTGCAAACAACGGAATTGTCAGCCAAAGTAAGTCAATCAGATTCAATCCAATATTTCCAAACGGTATTCTAATATACCTCGCCGCTCCATTCACTTTCAGCCCCGTAAACTGCAGTCCGACCAATAATAAAACCTGATATACAATCAAGATTTGTTTTGCATAAGCCGCAATCCTCGTATAATCCATATAGCAAATGCCGATCATCAGCACAAGTCCAATCAAAAGTGCCGGCAGTTCCAGCGACGTATGCCAGCTCGATGACATTCCTGTCCAGAACAGTTCTTCTGTTTTTCCCGCACTCTGCTCAATACCTAAAGCAGTCTGATACATAACACTCCGTAAAAGATAGCCTGCAAGACTTAACCCAACAATCAGCGCAATCATTCCCCACGCCATTGTCGGCCGGTGGATTCTATCCATCTCAAGCCCGACTTCTACCGGATCACCCATTTCTCGAACCGCAGCTTCTTCTGCTTCTGTCTGACTCATTCCTTCACTTAGGAATTCCGCTTTCTGATCCTCAATATGATCATTGATCTCCTGTTCTATCGTCCCTCTTGCCATCTTACAGCGAATCTGTTCTGTTAATGTATACAAATACTCCTCTCGTCTCATCAAACATCACCCTTTCTAACAAACTGCTGCATTCAACACATTCACTACAGCCGATGAATAAATTTTCCACTCTTCTTTCTTCTCTTCTAAAACTTTCCTCCCGGTTTTCGTAATACTGTAATACTTCCTCGTCTTGCCTGCATATTCCTGCTCATATACCGTAAGCAGACCCTTCGCTTCCAGCCCATGCAACAGCGGATACAGCGTACCTGCTTTTAACTCGAACACGTTACAGGATTTTTCCCGCAGTGTATCGATCATCTCGTATCCGTACATATCCTTCTCCGCCAGTAATCTGAGCAAAAGCATCGTCATACTTCCCGACATCAGTGATTTGTCCACAGCCATTTTTTGTCCTCCTTATATAGATAGCCGATATATATCGTTGTCTATAATATATATCGGCTATCTATATATGTCAATATTTATTTTTCAAAGTAATCACTAATCCATCTCAACTTCATCTACGATTTTGTATTTGTTATCCGTATAAAGCCAGATTCCCTCGTCCGGGCTGGCTTCCTCTGTCTCGGTCGCAGGCCAACCTTTCTGAAGCTTCACTGTCCATTCTACCGGTCTGTCTATGCTTAAGGTAAACCCTGCTGCCTCATTTGTGTACTCACAGCGGATCATCTCCTGCTTTCCACAGCCGGTCATTGCCCATACTATTGTTAAAATCATCAGACACTTAATCATTTTTTACCCATAGACACCTCCGCCATTCTACTCTGCTGTTGTTATCTTTACACCCTGTGTAATATCTTCCGCCATCGGATCAATGCTCCTGATATATCTGGCACTATTTACGGTCCGTTTTATCAACCGGTCCCCATATATAACCGCCTAACATTCCGGTCAGGATAAATACCATAAAATAGAGTCCCGGAACACCTGCGACAAAAGCATAAAACGCTATCTGGAAGCTCCAGATGGGGATTAACAGATTGAGCGCAGCCACACAGACAACAGCAAAAGCAACATATTCCGCACCTTTTGCTTTGTCCCGTCTGGTCCTTGTCGCCAACAGGAATCCCCATGCCGTATAGAGCAGCATACGTACCACCGTCCGGACTCCGCTCATTTCGTCAAAAGAAGTTTTGTAATCCTCCTTTAGTGCCACCAGGACAATCAGGATCACAACAGACAAAATAATTTTGTAGTAATTTGAAAAAATCTTCTTCATAGCTGCTCCTTTCATTCTACATTCAGGAATGTATATCCCCAGTCCGGATCATCGATATATCTTGTGCCTATCTGCTGATAAGTAGGTTCTCTATGCTTTATCATATATCCCAACAGCAGTCCTCCGACGATCACCAGTATTCCCACCAGGACAGCAGTTTTTACGATCCGGCTGTTCTTTTTCTTCGGGGGCTCTCCGTCCGTTTCCTCTGTCTCTCCTTTCTGCGGTTCTGGATTCGCTAATCTCTCCAATGTCTTTTCCGGATTCAGCAATTCATCACAGGCTTCCTCTTTGTTAATCATAACGAAGAATTTTTCGCTATTTGTTACAAATTTCAAAAAAAGCGTGCAGATCTCTCCACACGCTTTTCGTTCATCGTCTTATTTATTCAAAAATTATTTCCACATTCCCGTCGCAAAGCACATCAATGCCGCCCAGGTATATAACGGGTAAAAAAATCCCTGGTCATCCACGCCGTCTTTTAAGATTTTCTGTGCTTCTTCTTTGGTCAGCAGCAGAAAACCATCAAAACATTCCGTTCCAACGGCGCCTTCCTGACTTACCTTCGGCATCTCTTCACGGTTCAATATGATCTGCACCAGTGCATTGCTCTCATCCGTCATACCGGGGGTACTGAATACCAGCGGATTCACCAGACGGATGCTGTCGCTCTCTTCCAGTGTGATGCCGGTCTCTTCCCGAAGCTCCCGGGCTGCCGCATGGAATACGGGATTTTCTTCCGTTGCATCCTCCGGGTCTAAAAGTCCTGCCGGAACGCTCAGCAGAAAATGTCCTGCCGGGTAACGATACTCACGGCTTAAGCAAAGTCTCGGTTCTTGTCCTCTGATCTTCAGGATCACAACGCAGCTGACTGCATCCGGCAGCATCTGTCTGAATTCTTCGTCGCTCTTTACCGCTGCCAGATTATCTTTGGCTCTTCTGGTAGCATCAAAATAATGTTTTCCCGGCTCATATTGCAGATCAAATACCTTGATAAATCTGCTGTCGTAGACGGTCTCTACCTGTTCCTTTTTTATGATCGGTCTGTTCTCCATTTTCATTTCCTCTTTCCAGTCTGCAGAGGACCTGTTCATAACGTCTCTCCGCTTTTTTCCAGTGGATCAGCTTATGCCATCCTTCCACGTAATCCGGCCTGCGGTTCTGATACTGTAAATAATAGGCATGCTCCCACACATCTATGGGAAATATGGAGGTATACAATTTCAGATCCGGGACATCCTGATTCGCTGTAGTAAGGACCATCAGAGTACCGTCCTGGTCACTCACAAGCCATGCCCATCCAGAGCCAAATACCCCCGTGGCTGCCTGTGACATCTGTTCTTTCCATTGTCTCACCGATCCGAAATCCCGGATCAGTGCCTCTTCCAATGTTCCGCAGGGTTCCTGCCCCACAGGGCTTCGCATGCTGTCAAAATACAGCTGATGGTTGTATACGCCGCCTCCGTTATTGTGAATGCTTTCCCGGGCTTCCTCCTGCAAGGATGCAAGTTTATTATCCTCCGAAGTGAGCAGTTCCGTCAAGGACATCTGCTGTAACTGCGGATAATCGGCAAGGGTGGCATTCAGCTTATCCACATAGGTCTGATAATGCTTGTCGTGATGAAAATGAAGTGTTTCCTCATCTAATACCGGAAGCAGGGCATCATATTCGTAGGGAAGAGGCTGCGCAACAAAAGGATAATGTTCTTCTAACATGAGACTCCAATCCGCCTGCGGGATACAGGCTTACGATCATACAATATTTACCATACGCCTAGTATATGCTGTCCCCACGGATTTTATTTTCAAATTTGTGCTTTTACAGCCGACCGCTCCTATGCTCTCTTTCTCTGCACGGCCGGATAGATCTCTCTGGCAACTTCCAGACTTTGTCCGGATCTAACTTTCTGCACATCCGCTGTCTCCTGGGCTAACAGCCATCCACAGACTTCCTCTGCCAGTGGCTCTCCCTGTTCTCTCAGCCAGAAGCTGACATTCGCCAGCATCTGTAAATGATTCAGGATCGTATTACGGCAAAGTCTTCGGTCCGTAATGCGGGTCTTCCATGGCTCCCCCTCTACGTACAGTTGTGCCGCCTCCCGCAGATAGGCCCGGATCAATGCGGTCTGTTCATGATTGCTCTTCTGCAGTTCCTCACTGATCTTCTTGGTCTCCCAATACAGTTCTTCGCTGCATCGGCCAGCGGGAACGATCCCTTCCATGTATTTTTGTATAAAATGCAGGCTTTCATTTACCTGTCTGCAATATTCTCTGATCAGTTCTTCTCTTTTTGACATAATAAAAACCGCCCTTAAATTAAAATTTAAGGGCGGAACATTCTTCCGCGGTACCACCTTAATTCGCCCATCTCTCACGGGATCAGGCCTCTGCAACTACGGACAAACAAACGCTCATCGATAGTCAGGTACGATAACGGGTACTCTCGTTGCAGCCTGTCCGCATCTGCCGGATATCCTGTCCGAATACGAAGTCGGTGCAAAGCTCCGAGACCATGTTCAAAGAAGCCTTCCATATCCCTTCCCACCTGCCGGGACTCTCTGCGACGTATCTCTTCTCCTACTCTTCTCTTCACAGCCTTTATGTCTTTAACTGTTTGTATTTTATTCCTTTCGCGGACATTTGTCAACACTTTGTTTTTGTCACAAACACAAACAGTGGAGCAACTTTCGCGACTCCACTGTTCTTATCCATTTTATATCTTACAGTTGTGCAATATCCACCAGTGTCAGTTCCTTGCAATCGTTCATATGCTCCATACTGGTCACGAGAGCATTGGCGGTGTCCATTGCTGTGATGCAGTAGATACCGGTCTCGATAGCGGTACGACGGATCAGGAAGCCGTCTCTGGTCTTGTCACGGCCCTGGGTAGGGGTATCGATGACAAGGTCGATCTTGTGTCCCAGGATCAGATCCATCACGGTCGGGGATTCCTGAGAGATCTTGTTGACCTTTCTCGCCTTCACACCTGCTTCATTCAGAGCAGCTGCGGTACTTCTGGTAGCATAAATGGTGTATCCCAGCTTTTCGAAGCGTCTTCCGACTTCAATGGCTTCACCCTTATCCGCATCCTTCACGGTGATGATCATGTTCTTGTACTTGGGCAGTTCTACGCCTGCTCCCAGGAATGCCTTGTACAGAGCCTCATTGAAGGTCTTGGCGATACCCAGGCACTCACCGGTAGACTTCATCTCCGGTCCTAAGCTGATCTCGGCACCGCGGATCTTCTCGAAGGAGAACACGGGCATCTTGATGGCAAAATACTCTGCCTCAGGCTGTAAGCCGGGCTCGTAGCCAAGCTCACGGATGGTCTTGCCGATGATCACTTCGGTCGCCAGATCCACGATAGGAATGCCGGTTACCTTACTGATATAAGGTACGGTACGGGAAGAGCGGGGGTTAACCTCAATGACATATACCTCGTCACCGATGGCAATGAACTGGATATTGATCAGTCCCTTGACATGCAGTGCCTTTGCCAGTCTTCTGGTGTACTCTGCGATCTTCTCTTTTACTACTTTATCAATGGTCGGAGCCGGGTATACGGAGATACTGTCTCCGGAGTGGATACCGGTTCTCTCGATATGCTCCATGATACCGGGGATCAGGATATCGGTACCGTCGCATACGGCATCGACCTCGATCTCCTTACCCTGTAAATACTTATCTACCAGGATCGGGTGATCCTGTGCGATACGGTTGATGATCTCCATGAATTCTTCGATCTCTTCATCGGAGATAGCGATCTGCATGCCCTGTCCGCCCAATACATAGGAAGGACGCACCAGTACGGGATAGCCCAGTCTGTTAGCAACCGCCTTAGCTTCCTCTGCGGTGTATACAGTGCCGCCGGCTGCACGGGGGATCTCGGTCTCTTCCAGAATCTTGTCGAACAGTTCTCTGTCCTCAGCGGCATCTACATCCTCCGCCTTGGTACCTAAGATAGGCACGCCCATCTTCATCAGGCTCTCGGTCAGCTTGATAGCGGTCTGTCCGCCGAACTGTACCACAGCACCATCGGGATGCTCAATATTTACGATAGATTCCACATCTTCCGGAGTCAAAGGCTCGAAATACAGCTTGTCCGCAATATCGAAGTCGGTACTTACGGTCTCCGGGTTATTATTGATGATAATGGTCTCATAGCCTGCCTTGGAGAATGCCCAGGTAGCATGTACGGAACAATAGTCGAACTCGATACCCTGTCCGATACGGATAGGACCGGAACCCAGTACCAGGACTTTCTTGCGTCCGGTGGTCTCCTTGGCTTCGCACTCGCCGCCGAATACGGAATAGTAATAAGGAGTGGAAGCTGCGAACTCTGCAGCACAGGTATCTACCATCTTGTAGACAGCCTTAATGCCGTTGTCATAACGCATCTTCTTGATCTCTTCCTCGGTCTTGCCGGTCAGTCTTGCGATCACGTTATCCGGGAACTCGATTCTCTTGGCTTCCTTCAACAGATCAACCGTCAGCGGCTGTGTCTCCAGCGCATGCTCCATCTCGGTCAGAATGGCAATCTTGTCGATGAACCACAGGTCGATCTTGGTAATGTCGTGGATCTGCTCGTAGCTGATGCCCTTACGGATAGCTTCCGCAATGACATAAATACGCTGGTCATCCACGATCTTCAGACGCTCTAACAGTTCCTCCACAGACAAAGCGCTGAAATCATAGCTGCGCAGGCAGTCCACATGCTGCTCCAGGGAACGGATAGCCTTCATCAGTGCTCCCTCGAAGTTATTGCAGATACTCATAACCTCACCGGTTGCCTTCATCTGTGTGGTCAGAGTACGTTTTGCAGTGATAAATTTATCAAAAGGCAGTCTGGGAATCTTCACGACACAGTAGTCCAGTGTCGGCTCGAAGCTGGCATAGGTCTTGTGGGTGATGGCGTTCTTGATCTCATCCAGGGTAAAGCCCAGTGCGATCTTCGCTGCTACCTTTGCGATAGGATAACCGGTCGCCTTACTTGCCAGTGCGGAAGAACGGCTGACACGAGGGTTAACCTCGATAACACAATATTCAAAGCTGGTGGGATGCAGTGCAAACTGTACGTTACATCCACCGGTGATCTGCAGTTCGTTGATGATCTTCAGAGCGGAAGTACGTAACATCTGGTACTCCTTGTCGCTCAGGGTCTGGGAAGGAGCTACTACGATACTGTCTCCGGTATGCACGCCGACGGGATCGATGTTCTCCATGTTACATACGGTGATGCAGTTGCCTGCGCTGTCACGCATTACTTCGTACTCGATCTCTTTCCAGCCTGCAATACAACGCTCTACCAGTACCTGACCCACACGGGACAGACGTAAACCGTTCTCCAGGATCTCTTCCAGTTCTACCTGATTGTGGGCGATACCGCCACCGGAACCTCCCAAGGTATAAGCGGGACGCAGTACGACCGGATAGCCGATGGTATTGGTGAATTCCACACCGTCTTCCACATTTTCAACGACCCTGGATGCTGCACAGGGCTCACCGATGCGCTCCATCAGGTCTTTGAACTCCTGACGTCCTTCGGCGTTACGAATGGTAGCTGCGGTAGTACCTAACAGCTTTACATTATGAGCAGCCAGGAAACCGGACTCCTCCAGCTCCATACCGAGGTTCAGGCCAGCCTGTCCTCCCAGGGTGGGAAGGATGCTGTCGGGCTTTTCCTTTTCAATGATCTGCTCCAGAACCTTTACATTCAGGGGCTCGATATATACCTTATCTGCGATATCTTTATCAGTCATGATGGTCGCAGGGTTGGAGTTCACCAGGATTACCTCTACTCCCTCTTCCTTCAGGGAACGGCAGGCCTGGGTACCTGCATAGTCGAATTCCGCTGCCTGTCCAATGACAATAGGACCGGAGCCGATTACCATTACTCGTTTTACATTAGGATTCTTGGGCATCTTAGTTCTCTCCTCTCATCATATGAATGAACCGGTCAAACAGGTAACCGGAGTCCTGGGGTCCCGGACATGCTTCCGGGTGGAACTGTACGGTGAAAATGTTCTTGCCGGTGTAGGACAGACCCTCGTTGGTACCGTCGTTGACATTGATAAATGCGGGAACCGCTACGGAAGGATCCAGTTTGTCGGTATCTACCACATATCCATGGTTCTGAGAAGAAATATATACTCTTCCGGTCATCAGATCCTTTACCGGATGGTTGCCTCCTCTGTGTCCATATTTCATTTTGTGGGTATCTGCGCCGGTAGCCAGAGCCATCAGCTGATGTCCCAGACAGATTGCGAAAATAGGGATCTCGGTATCGTATAACTTTTTGATCTCGGCGATCACACCGGTACACTCCTTGGGGTCTCCCGGTCCGTTACTTAACATGATACCGTCGGGATTATCATCAATGATCTCCTGTGCGGGAGTTCCTGCGGGGTATACGGTCACCTCACAGCCTCTTTCTGCCAGGGATCTGGCGATATTTCTCTTGGCTCCCAGGTCTAACAGAGCTACCTTCAGTCCCTGTCCGGACAGTTCCGTTACCAGTGCGGGCTTGGGCTCTCTGACGCCCTTTTCATAAGCATCTTTATCAAAACGCGCTGCACCGGAGAGAGGTCCGTTCTGTGCCAGCTCCGTGGTGGGCGCTACCACATATTTTTCCCTGCAGGTCACCTTTTCCACGACCTTGCCTGTGGTATACTCCTTCAGCTTCGGAAGTACTTCGTTCAGGTCATAGGCTTCGTTGGTGGTGATCATGCCGTTCATGGTACCCTTCTCACGCAGGATCTTGGTCAGCGCACGGGTATCGATGCCGGCGATACCGGGCACGCCGTTCTCCTCTAAGTATTCCTGTATTGTGCAGTCACAGCGGAAGTTGCTGGGAATACGTGAAAGCTCTCTGACGATGAATCCATCCGGCCAGGGTTTCTCCGACTCGCAGTCATCCCTGCATATGCCATAGTTACCGATCAGAGGGTAAGTCATGCATACAGCCTGTCCTGCATAGGACGGATCCGTCAGGACCTCCAGATATCCGGCCATGGATGTGTTAAATACGATTTCACTGATGATCTCTTTGTCTGCACCGATGTGCGTTCCTTCGAACACCGTTCCATCTTCCAAAATCAAAAATGCCTTCATTCTTTCCTCACATTCTGCCGCTTTTTGCGACGTTTGTATTTCCAGTGTGTTTCTCTACTGCTTAATCGATTCATTATATCATAAAAAGAAATGCGTCGCAATAGACCCTGTCTGCGTAAAAACCTACAAAAAACAATTACGCAATCCCAATACTCCTTGGAGAATCTGACAAAGCTGTGTAAAAGCTTACATTTTCCATTGCTTTTTCCACCGGGTCTGATATAGAATAGATATGTGTTTTCTATTTTTCAATTATCACAAAACGCTGTTTTCCTACAGCAGATTGGACAGGCATCTATGGATCGTATCAGCAATGCACAAATGAATTCCCTTGGCACACGTAAAATATATTATGAAGATGTACATCAGACGGATTTTACCGCCGTGGTGACCGAATGTGTTCCTGCCAAAGAAGAAGGATATTATCTGATCGTTCTGGATGCTTCCGCATTTTTCCCGGAAGAGGGCGGCCAGTCCGCCGATAAAGGCACCTTAAACGGTCAGGAAGTACTGGATGTCAGCATTAAGCAGGGCATCCTGTATCATAAAATGACCTGTGAGCTTCCCACAGGCACTGAAGTCACCGGTCATGTGGACTGGAACCGCCGGTTTGATTTCATGCAGCAGCACTCCGGTGAGCATATGATCTCCGGCTTACTGCACTCTCATTTCGGACTGGAAAACGTAGGCTTCCATTTAAGCGACAGAGAAGTGACACTGGATATGAACGGAGAATTCTCTCTGGAGCAGCTGCGTCTCATCGAACAGGAGGCCAACGCTTATGTCTGGAAAAATCTTCCGGTCAACATCAGCTGGCCCTCCTCCGAAGAACTGTTAAGCTTAAACTACCGCAGCAAGCTGGCTCTCACGGAAAATGTACGTATCGTCGAGATCCCCGGCGTGGATCTGTGTGCCTGCTGTGCTCCGCATGTAGATACCACCGGACAGATCGGTCTCATCAAAGTTGTAAATGTGCAGAGCCACAGAGGCGGTGTCCGCATCAATATTCTCTGCGGAAACCGTGCTCTGGCAGATTATACTGAAAAACAGGATTCTGTCTGGGCAATTTCTTCTCTGCTCTCAGCGAAACAGCCGGAAGTAGCAGGTGCTGTTGCCCGCGCCAAAGAGGATGCAAGGCTGCAAAAAGAGCGCGCCAATGCCCTGCAGGCAGAGCTACTGAACGTACAGATGGACGCACTTCCCTCCCCGGAAAAAGTACGCCACGTGCTTCTCTTCGTCGGTGAACTGGATGCCATCGCCCTACGAAACGCTGTGAATACCCTGACCGGAAAATATTCCGGTTACTGTGGTATCTTTGCCGGAGATGATACAAACGGTTATCGATTTATTGTAGGCAGTGCTTCCTGTAACTGTCAGGAACTGGCAGACCGCATGCGCCGGGAACTTTCTGCAAAAGGTGGCGGATCCGCTCCCATGATCCAGGGGAATGTTGCTGTCACGGCAGATACCCTGCAGACAATGTGGGTGTCGCTGTAATGACCATACTTTCTGCCTATATATGCATTTCGGCACATGAATTCCGTATTCAAAATTTCCACATGGAAAACCCCCGGCATGACCATCTGTCATACTCCGGGGGTCTGTTTGTATATTTTATATATTCTTCGTTTCGGAAAATCTGATTATTTCTCTTCTGTTGCTGCATTCTTCTTCAGTGCTACGCTGACTGCCTTCGCAACGCCACCACCTACTACACAGCTCATAGGCATCTCCAGTGCTCCGTTGATACCACAGAATGCTACGGCGAACATAAACAGATTCGCTCCGGTTGCATTCATGCTCTGCAGATACTCGGTATAACCGAAGCAGATCATCAGAGTAGACATGAAGAACAGGGTGTTCATAAATGCTCCCAGCAGACCGGTCACGAAGTAAGTTACGGTCTTCGTCTTGTCAATCTTCCACAGTGCCTTGAAGATCACGCCGGACAGCCATCCCATCAGAGTTCTGGTAGGGATGCATACC
>OLNS01001163.1_pt1 | contig 21184 bp, 19 predicted proteins | sample 1673031 | NCBI WGS metagenome assembly OLNS01 (sample SAMEA3136748, study PRJEB25190) | human gut metagenome | biome: human gut; feature: human-associated habitat; material: faeces | place: Austria | collected 2013
TTGATGCCGCCCTCATAGCACATGACCTCGGTGCGGTAGCAGGGCTCGCCCTCCTGGCCGTCCTCCAGCACGGGGGTGTAGAGCTCCCGCTCATCGGTCAGGGTGATCTTGACACCCGCATTCAGGAAACTCTCTTCCCGCAGGCGCTTTTCCAGCGTCTCAAAGTTGTAAACGGTGGTATCCTTGAACATCTCCGGGTCCGGCTTGAACGTGACGCGGGTGCCGGTGACACCAGGGTCCACGGTGCCGACGGTCTTGAGGGGGCCGTCCGGGTCGCCGCGGCGGAACGTCTGCTCGTACTCGTGGCCGTCGCGGCGGACATCGACGGTCAGCCACTCGGAGCAGGCGTTGACGACGGAAGCGCCGACGCCGTGCAGGCCGCCGGCCACCTTGTAGCCAGAATTCTCGCCGCCGAACTTGCCGCCGGCGTGGAGGATGGTGTAAACAACGGTGACAGCGGGCAGGCCGGTATCCGCCTGGATATCCACGGGGATGCCGCGGCCGTTATCCGTGACCTGAATGATGTTGTCCTTGAGGATCTTGACCTCAATGTGGTTGCAGTAACCGGCCAGCGCCTCGTCGATGGCGTTGTCCACGATCTCATAGACCAGATGGTGCAGGCCGCGCTCGCCGGTCGAGCCGATATACATGCCCGGGCGCTTGCGCACCGCTTCCAGGCCTTTCAGGACCTGGATCTCACTGGCGTTATACTCGTGGTCCGTGGCGGTTTCCACGTTGGTGCTGGTGATAATTTCCTCTGCCATTTCCTTTCTCCCTTTTGTTTCAGATTTTTCAAACCAAACTGAAAACGCAGGAGCATCCGCTCCGCGTGTTGATAACTATTTGTATAATCATTTTTTGGCCCGGATGGCTTCCACGCCCTCGGGCAGGGGCCGTTCCGCACGCCGTTTCAGCGCAGCGGGGGACAGCTCCGAAAGATAGACCGTGTCCACCGGGGCATCGGCCAGCACATAGCTCTGGGGCAGCTCATCCGAGAGGCTGACCACCGCCCCATGCTTCTGGGCGTAATTGAGGAACTCCCGCCCCCGGGGAGAGATGGTGGTCGTCTCCAGATTGAAGATGCCGATGACGTCCCGGTCGTTCAGGACATAATCCCGCCCCAGATGAAGATACATACAAGCCTCTTTTCTGATGCGCCCTCTCAGACGCTGACGCACGAGCCACGTCTTATGCCTTGCTCAGGACACCGCCGTTCATCCGGTAGACCTCGCCGTCCGTTTTGAGGAACGCGGTGTCGTCGCAGCTGGTAACGAACGTCTGCTTTTCCCGCATCCGGGTCAGCAGATACTGCTTGCGGCCATCGTCCAGCTCACTGAGCACATCGTCCAGAAGCAGCACCGGGTGTTCCCCGGTAATGGACGCAGCCGCTGCCGCCTCCGCCATTTTCAGGCTCAGGACGACGCTCCGCTGCTGTCCCTGGCTGGCAAACACTCTGGCGGGCTGGCCATCCAACAGCAGCTCCAGATCTTCCCGGTGGGGGCCGCAAAGGCTCTGCCCGGCCCGGAGCTCTTCGGCCTGGCGGGCTTTGAGCAGGGCCGCCAGGCCGCCCGGCTCAAACTGAGCCGCATACCGCAGAGTGAGCCCTTCGGCTCCCCGGGAAAGCTCCTCATAATTGGCGCAGGCCAGCGGAGCCAGCTTTGCAAGGTACGCCCGCCGCCGCTGCTGGATGGCCTCGCCCTGGAGGGCAAGCTCATTGTTCAGCACTTCCAGCAGGGCTGCTTTTTCCGCATAGGGACGCTCCGGCGCCGTCGAAGAGCGGCGCAGCAGCGCGTTTTTCTGCTGCAAGGCCCGGACATAGCGGCGGTAGATGGTCAGGTAGCCGGGGTAAAGCTGGCAGAGGGCAGCGTCCAGAAATTTTCGCCGCCCCTCCGGCGCGCCCTTGACCAGGCTCAGATGCCCGGGGTCAAAGACGACAGCCGGAAAACTGCCTGCCAGGCTTGCGGCCCGCTTGGGCGGTGCCCCGTTTACCGAGGCTGTCCGGCCCGGGCGTGGGGAATCCGGTGTGCCGATGGTCAGGCGGACACGGGTCGGGTCATCCGGCTCCTGTTCGTCTTTTTGTGCACGCTGGGTGGACGCTTCCAGTACCGCGAACGGTTCGCCCCGGCGCACCAGCTCGGCATCCTTGCCGCCCCGGAAGCTCTTGCCGCCGGTAAGCAGCCAGATGGCCTCCAGCAGGTTCGTCTTCCCCTGGCCGTTGTTGCCGCAGATGACGGTCAGCTCCCGGCCGGGGGTAAGGCTGGCGGAAGCGATGTTCCGGTAATTCTGGACTTCAAGTGAGAGCAGACGCATTTACTGCCCCTGCCCGACTTCGATACTCTGGCCATCCAGCTCCACCACATCGCCCGCGCGGCATTTTTTGCCCCGCATGGTGCAGACTTCGCCGTTGACTTTGACGGCCCCGCCCTGCACCAGCTCTTTGGCCTCGCCGCCCGTCTCGCACAGGCCGGCGTATTTCAGCAGGGCGTCCAGCTTGATAAATTCCGTATGGATGAGAATTTTCTGCATAATATTGCCTCTTAATCGTTCTTGAAGCGGACGGGCAGGACCAGGTACAGGAAGTCATTGCCCTCAGCAGGCAGGACCTTGACCGGGCTCAGGGGGCCGCTGATCTCCATTTTGACCTGCTCGGTCCGGGCGTTGCGGAGCGCGTCCAGCAGGTAACGGTTATTGAAGCCGATCTCCACCTCTTCGCCCTCGCACTCGGCGCGGAACTCATCGACGACGCGGCCCAGGTTGGTCTGGCAGCGGACGACGACTTTACCATTTGTAAAACTGATGCGGAGGGGATTTTTTAAACGCTCTGTAATAATCAGAGAGGCGCGCTCGATGGTCTCGATGAACTCTTTTGTGTCCAAAGTCACCCGTGTCCGGCTGCCGGAGGGGATGACATTGTGGTAGTTGAGGAACTCGCCCTCGATCAGGCGGCTCATGATGGTGTAACCGGCAGTCATGAAGACGACATAGCGGCGGTTGGCGCAGATGTGCACCAGCTCCTCGTCGTCGTTGGGCAGCAGGTGGGCCACTTCGGTCATGGTTTTGCTGGGCACGATGATCCGGATGTCCTTGACGGCAGTGACCGGCCGCTCGACGATGGCCAGGCGGTAGCCATCCAGGGCCACGATGGTCAGTTTGTTGGGCTCGATCTCAAGCAGCTCGCCGGTATGGGCCGGTTTTTTCTCGTCCTGGCTGACGGCATACAGGGTGCGGTCGATCATGTCCCGCAGCACGCCGGTGGGGATGGTCAGGGTCTCCTCGGCGCCGGTATTGGGAAGCTCGGGGAAGTCGGTCGCGGCCATGGACTGGATCTCAAACTGGGCAACACCACTCTGGATCGTGGTTTTTCCGTTGTCCGCTGACTGAATGGTGATCTGGCCGGCAGGCATCCGGCTGATCATGCTGCTGAGCAGCTTTGCGTTCAGCACGATCTCACCGGGCTCTTTGACGTTCGCTTCAATGGTGGTCACGATGCCCATTTCGAGGTCGTAGCCGGTCAGAGTCAGCTGGAACCCCTCGGCTTTGAGTAAAATGCCCTCCAGTACGGGAATGGTAGAGCGCAGGGTGACTGCTTTGGAAACGCCGTCAATGGCCGCGCTCAGGAGGGTCTTGTCGCAGATGATGTTCAACTTGGTTTCTCTCCTTTTTTCGGATGGTATCGGAGAAAGCTGCCCCAAAAGTGATGGACATTTTCTCTCGATCTATATTGAACTTGTTGTAGTAACCGTAGTAGGGAGTGGGGAACTTGTGGAAAACTCCGGAATGTCTTGGCGGGATGCCGGGGTTTCGGTTTCCACGGGTTTGTGAATCGGGTGTGAAAGAAATGTTGAAATGGGGAAGCCGCGGGTTCTTTCCACTTCCCATGTGGAATCTGAGCGTTGAATGTTGAAAACTCCGTGGAAAGAGTGGAAAGATTCGGCCCAAAACCACTATATCTTGTTCTGTTTTGCACCAATTGTGCGTAAAACTCCCCATATTTTGGGTTTGATCCCCTTTAAAAGTCGGACTTTTAAGCCCGTGCGGGTGTCAGGCCTTGACGTTTTTGATGATGTCGCTGACCGTCTCCCGCAGATGCTGGTCATTCTTCATGTCCCGCTCCATGGTCTTGAGGGAGTAGACGATGGTGGAATGATCGCGGCCCGAGAACTCCCGGCCGATCTCCTCCATGCTCATCCCGGTGACTTCGCGCAGGATGTAGATGGCCACGCGGCGGGCGGAGGCCACATTGGCGTTCCGCTTGGTGCCCCGGATGTCGGCAGGGGAGACGTTGAACGTGCGGGAAACCTCGCCCACGATCTTCTCGATGGTGACGGGCACGGGCTGGGTCTCGTTGAGGATGTCCTTGATGGCGTTCTGTGCCACGCTGATGACAGGCTGGATGCCCTCCAGCATGTAGTAGGCGTTCAGCTTTTTCACTGCGCCCTCCAGCTGGCGGATGTTGTTCTTCAGGTGGTTGGCGATGAATTCCGCCACGTCTTCGGGCAGATCCAGGTGGAGCAGCTCGGCCTTGCGCTTGACGATGGCCACGCGGGTCTCGAAATCAGGCGGCTGGACATCGGCGGTCAGGCCCCACTCAAAGCGGGTGCGCAGACGCTCTTCCAGGCTCTTGATCTCCTTGGCCGGGCGATCAGAGGCGATGACGATCTGCTTGTGGGCATCGTGCAGGGAATTGAACGTGTGGAAGAACTCTTCCTGGGTGGACTCCTTGCCGGCGATGAACTGGATATCGTCCACCAGCAGCAGGTCGGCCACGCGGTACTTCATCCGGAAGTCCTCGGTGCTGCCGGCGCGGATGGCGGCGATCAGCTCGTTGGTGAACTGCTCGCAGGTGACGTACATGATGACAAAATCGGGGTGGGTGCGCTTGATCTCGGTCTGGATGGCCGTCAGCAGATGGGTCTTGCCCAGGCCGGAGCCGCCGTAGATGAACAGCGGGTTATAGGCCCCGGAGGGGTTGGCGGCAACCGCCTGCGCCGCAGCAAACGCAAACTGGTTGGAGGGGCCTTTGATGAAGTTTTCAAACGTGAACTCATAGTTGCCCTGAGGGGAGGCGGGGTTGGCCTCGTACTGCTGGGCAAGCACCACCTCGTGGGGCGGGGTGCTGGGCACCACCAGCGTGATGTCCACATCAAAGCCCAGCACGGTCTTAAAGGCTTCCTTGAGCAGGCCAAGGTAGCGGTCCGTGACGATCTTGCAGATAAAATCGTTCCGCACCGAAAGGGTGATGTGGCTCGAGTCCTCAAAGCTGATGGGCTCGAGGCCGTCGATATAGAGATTATAAGTCGGCTCGGCCATCTGCGTTTTGCAATAGGCCTGGGCGGCTTCTAAAACGTCCTTGAAAGAATCCATAAAACATCCACTCCATTGAAGTTTTCAACAATGCTGCTGATACCAGGTTAGTATACCACAAAAATCTCCCTGCGTCTATATTACTATAAGGTAATTTATAATACATAAGAAAAGACGCATCTGCGCCTTTGTGCGGCCCTTGTGGGAGTACACGAAAAAGAGCACAAGATGTTGTGGATGAAAAGTTTTCCACGGGAAACGGGTGAAAAAGTTGAAAGATTTTTCACAGCCGTTTTTCAAAAAAGTTTGCAGGAAAGAGAAAAAAATGCTTGACAGAATGGGATAGTGTGCGATATACTGTTGAATTGCAAGCCTGTCCCCATTTGGGACTCACAGAATGACCCCAATCAGGGGACGAGTTTTTACGGAGGATACAAAACCATGAAGAGAACTTTTCAGCCCAAGAAGCGTCAGCGCAAGGAAGTTCATGGCTTTCTGACCCGCATGAGCACCAAGAACGGCCGCAAGGTCATCAATGCTCGTCGTGCAAAGGGCCGCAAGAGCCTGACTGTCTGATCTGAGCCCGCGTGGCAATGGGTCAGCGCAGAACTGAACATGCGCAAAAGACCGCTGATATTGAATTGGCGGTCTTCTTTTTTATCCAATTGTGCGTTTTAACTAAAAAGTTTCGCAAGAATTGTACCAGAAAAACGCCCGGACAGACTTTCCTTGCGGGCGTTTTTTTGCTATACTGACAAATGAGCTTTGCCTTTGTGCAGGGCTTGTTTGATTCTCGAAGAGGGAGGCGCCAACAAATGCGCTATCGTCCCATCCGCCGCAACGCGGAGTTTGGCCGCGTGTATGCCCGCGGCAAGTCTTATGTCAACCCGGCGCTGGTGCTCTACGTCCTCAAAACACGGGGCAAAAAGACCCGCGTGGGCCTGACGGCCACCAAAAAGATCGGCCACGCCGTCCAGCGCAACCGCGCCCGCCGCGTGATGAAAGCCGCCATTGACGAGCATCTGGATTACAACATCGGCGGCTATGACCTCATCTTTGTGGCCCGGGGCATGACCCCCCGCCTCAAGAGCTGGCAGCTCTCCAGCGTGGTGGCCAAACTGTTTGCCCAGGCCGGCCTGCCGGATAAGGCAAAGCAGCCGGGTGCCAAGCCCCCTGCTACGGTCCCCCCGGCCCGCAGGCCGGAAAGCAAGTGAACCCGCTCTCGGCATGGTCCCGCCGTGCCCTGTGCGTGCCCATCCGCTGGTATCAGAAGTGGATCAGCCCGGGACTGGGGCACAACTGCCGTTTTACCCCCTCCTGCAGCCAGTATGCCATCGAGGCCATCCAGACCCACGGCTGCATCAAGGGGCTGCTGCTGGCCGCTGCCCGCATTGCCCGGTGCAACCCGCTGGGCCGCTGGGGCTACGACCCCGTGCCGGAGCCCGGCCGCTGGCGCAACCCGGCCCGGAAGCTTTCTCCGGCCAGACTGTTTTCCACAAGACACGGAAAATAAGTGGAAAACAAACCTTTCCGTCACGCCTGCGGCGTGCCACCCGTTCCCCTTTCGGCACTTACGTGCCACCTCCCCCGGCCGGGGGAGACTTTCCGAACAGGGGAGGCGGAACAGAAAGGCGATTCAAATTTGCTTCTTGTGACGCGCTGCGCTGTGGACAGGCGTCCTTCGATAAAAATAACCGCTCCGCGCCACAGACGGGGCAGAATGGACGAAGCTATGAACCCTTTATACATCCTCGGCGTGCCACTCGGTTATGTGATGGAGTGGATCTACAAGCTGATCCCCAACTACGGCTGGGACATCATCCTCTTCACCCTGCTCATCAACATCGTGAAGACCCCCCTCCAGCTCAACCAGCAGAAAAACACCGTCCGGATGTCGGCATTCCAGCCGATGATCGCGGACATCCAGAAAAAGTACAAGGATAAGCCCGAAAAGCAGAATGAAGAGATCATGAAGCTGCAGCAGGACTTCGGCTACAACCCCATGTCCGGCTGTGCTCCCATGCTCATCAACTTCCTGGTCATGTTCGGCGTTATCGAGGTCGTGTACCGCCCGCTGCAGCGCATCTTCCACATCGGTACCGCTGCCATGAACGCGGCTGGCGATGCCTTGACGGCCCTGGGCATCAGCTTTACCGCTGTTACCCGCGACACCAACATCATCGCGCAGGTCATGGCGGGCGAGTCCACCGTGACCAGCGCCTTTACCGCCGACCAGGTCAGCACCATCACCGAGTTTGGCCAGCACATGGATTTCTTTGGCATCGACCTGACCCGTGTGCCTCAGTATAACCTCTCGGCCGATAACCTGCCCCTGCTGATCCTCCCCATCCTGGCCATCGTTACCATGTTCATTTCCACCCACATCAGCATGAAAGCCTCCGGCCAGCAGATGCAGGGCAGCATGAAAGCGACCATGTATATGATGCCCCTGATGTACCTGTTCTTCTGCTTTACCGTGCCCTGCGCGTTCTCTCTGTACTACGTCATTTCCAACGTCATCATGACCGTGCAGACCCAGGTCATGCGCAAGATCTACGACCCCGAAAAGGTCAAGGAAGAGGTCATGGCTGAGATCGCCGCCCACCGCAAGGAGCAGAAGCGCGGTGTGAAGAGCACTACCCTCAAGGTCAAGGACGAAAAGACCGGTGAGATCGTGGAAAAGAATGTCTCCGCCAGTGAGATGAACAAGCGCCGCCTGGAGTATGCCCGCCAGCTGGACGAGGAAAAGTACAAGGACGAGCGCACGGTCCCGCTGAGCGAGCTGGAAAACAAAAAGGAGGACTGACCGTATTATGATCCGTACTCAGGAAGCAACCGGCAAGACGGTTGACGAAGCCCGCGCCAACGCCTGCGCCAAGCTGGGCGTGCAGGCCGACGATATCAACGTAAGCTATGAAGTGCTGGAAATGCCCCAGAAGACGGGCTTTCTGGGCCTGAAGCTGACCCCCGCCAAGGTCCGCGTGACCGTGGAGGAGGCAGACCCCGTTCCCGCGGCACCCGTGGTGGAAGAAAAAGCTGCTCCGGCTCCCGTGGCCGAGGAGCCCAAGGCAGAGGAGAAGACCCCTGTGGAGGAAGCTCCCGCCGCCCCTGCAGCAGAAGAAGTTCCCGCTGCGCAGCCCGTGGAAGAGGCGGCGGCAGAGGCTGTCCCTGCTGAGGGCGAAGAGGTGGAAGTGCCCATCCATATCGAAGAGAACAACAAGGTCAAGGCCGCTGTGGACTATCTGCGTGAGGTCATCGCGCGGATGGGCGTGGAGAACGTGACATTCAGCGCCGTGCAGAAAGGCGAGGCTACCATCATCCGTCTGGATGGCGAGAAGCTGGGTGCTCTGATCGGCCGCCGCGGCGAGACCATGGAGAGCCTGTCCTATCTGGCAAGCCTGGTGGCCAACCGCCTGGAGGGCGATTACATCAAGCTGGGCCTGGATGTGGCCGGCTACCGTGATAAGCGCGAGAGCGACCTGACCGCTCTGGCACAGCGCATTGGTGCCAAGGTCCGCAAGACCGGCCGCAGCTTTGCCATGGAGCCCATGAACCCCTATGAGCGCCGCATTATCCACTCTGCCATCGGCAAGATGGAGGGTGTCCGCAGCGAGAGCAAGGGCGAGGGCCGTGACCGCCGTGTGGTCATCTACTCCACCGCTCCCGACGCACAGACCGAGAATACTTACGGCGAGCGCCGCGGCCGTGGCGGCCGTCCCAATGGCCGTCGTCCGGGCGGCAATCGCGGCGGCTACCGTGGTGGTGACCGCAATGAGCGCGGCGGCCGTTCCGGCGGTTATCGCGGAGGCCGCAGCGGCAGCCGTGGTCCCCGCGGCTCCAGCGTGCCGGAGCGCACCTATGCACCCCGTGACGCGGAGAGTGCCGCCCCTGTGGCACCCAAGCGCACCGAGCGCGTGGATGATTTTGCTGATCTGAGCTTCGGCAAGATCGAGCTGTAATTTGGATCTTGAGAGCCCCTTTCCCGGCCGGGAAAGGGGCTCTTTTGGATGCTTGGGAAACTTGTCTAAATTTGCGGGAGATTTTTCTCCAGGTTGTCCATTGTAAAGAGTCGGACTAAAGCTTTATACTAGGAGCACGGAGCGCTTTGGAAATTTGAGCCCCAAAGCAGAAAAGAGAGGATATTATGCAAGAGAATAAGATTTCCCGCCGCAATTTCCTGCGCGTGGCCGGTGCATCGGCTACGGCTGCTGCCGTGAGCGGTCTGGCCCCCTCGGCTGCTGCCTGTGACATCAAAAACCTGTGGAGCATGGACCTGCAGATCCTTGCTACCAGCGATACCCACGGCAAGTTTGACCCCTGGGATTACGCCGCCAACAAGGAAGACGCTTCCGGCAGCGTGGCCCAGCAGGCCACTGCGATCCGGGAAGCCCGCACCAAGACCACGCTGGTGGTGGACGCGGGCGATACCATCCAGGCAAACTCGGCAGAACTGTTCCTCAATGACGATGTCCACCCGATGATCGCGGCCCAGAACGCCATCGGCTACGATGTCTATGTCACCGGCAACCATGAGTACAACTATGGCATGGCCACGCTGGAAAAAGTGCTCTCCCAGCAGAAAGCCAAGGTGCTGACGGGCAACGTCTACAGCCCGGAGGGCAAGCCTCTGGCCGACGGCTATACCATCATCCACAAGGGCGGCGTCAAGATCGGCGTCATCGGCATGGTCACCCCCAACATCACCCGCTGGGACGCCAAGAACCTTGAGGGCTGGACCGTCACCAACCCTGTGGACGAGAGCCGGAAGATCATCGACCAGATCAAGGGTCAGGTGGATGTCATCGTTGGCGTTATGCACATGGACGTGGAGAACGAGTATGGTGTTTATGGCTCCGGCGTTACCGATCTGGCCAATGCCTGCCCGGAGTTCGATGTCATCGTGGCAGCCCACGGCCACAAGAGCATCCCCAACCAGATGATCAACAACGTGCTGGTGGTGGAGAACAAGAACGCGGGCGCTACCGTGTCTGAGATCCACCTCTACCTGCAGCGGGGCCTGGACGGCAAGTGGAAAGTGAAGAACCGCACCTCCGAGAACCTGCTGATCAAGGATTACGCGCCGGACCCCGAGCTTACCGCTCTGCTGGCCGAGTACGACGCCCGCGCCAAGGAAGACGCCGTGACGCCCATCGGTGAGCTGCGCGGCGGCGACCTGGCCCCGGCCAATGAGATCGACTGCCTGCCGCAGGCCATGATCCAGGATACCGCTCTGCTGGACTTCATCAACGAAGTGCAGATGTACTATACCGGTGCACAGGTCTCTGCAACGGCTCTGACCTCCATGACCTCCCAGATGAAAGAGGGCACCATCCGCAAGTGCGATATGGCCAGCATCTACACCTACCAGAACACCCTGTACAAGCTGCAGATGAACGGCCTGCAGCTGCGCAAGTTCATGGAGTGGTCGGCTGCGTTCTTCAAGACCTGGGAGCCGCAGGATGTCACCATCGCCTTTGATTCCTCCGTCCGCTACTACCTGTACGATGCCTTTGCAGGCGTCAAGTATGATCTGGACATCTCCAAGGAGCCGGGCAACCGCATCCGGAACCTGACCTGGATGAACGGCAAGGCCGTGCAGGATACCGATAGCTTTGTGGTGGCCGTGAACAACTACCGCGCTACCACCCAGCTGCTGGCCTATGCGGATATCTTCGCCGAGGGCGATGAGCTGCCCAAGCTGCTGGAGATCGACGTCCGTGGCGATGTGGGCGGTGTCCGCGAGCTGCTGGGCGAGTACATCCGCACCGTCAAGGGCGGCACCATCGAGCCCCATGTGGACAATAACTGGAAGATCGTGGGCAACAACTGGAAAGCTGCCGACCACGAAAAGGCTGTCCGCTTGCTGCGTGAGGGCAAGCTGGCACTCAATGAGAACGCCGACAGCCGCACCCTGCCCGGCAAGGCCATCACCACGGCAGACATTGCCGCGTTCTGATGTCCGGTTCCCCGGCAATTGACCCCTTAAAATAAGCGAAAGGACGTGCAGCTATTATGGCTGTGCGTCTTTTTTTGTGCAAAGATGGCTAAAAACCTTAGCTGATATTCGCCATAATGTGGAAATTTTGGTGGGGGAAGGGTAAACTTGCGCAAAATCATATCTTTTTGAAACGAAATATTGTATAATAAAATTAAGTATAGATAAGTCCGATGCAAAACAGCAGGCTTGGCCGGAGAGGAGACCCCGATGCTGGAAAAACTGAAAAAGCTTCTGTTGTATGCCGGGGCAGAGCCAGAAGATTTTGCACGCTGTCAGATGGATGTGCAGATCGCCAACCGACGTCGGCTGACCGCGTTTCTGGGCACGGCTTGTGCCTTTTTTGTGGCGCTGACCATTGGTTCCTGCATGGTGCCGCTGCTGTATGACCATATCCCGGTTTTTGCAGCGGCCCTCATTGTCAGCCTGGGACTGCTGGCCGTGGAGCAGATGCTCCCGCAAAAGCTGGGTCTGTTTTTAAACTGGGAGATCTACGCCTTTGGAGCCATGATCTATGGTCTGGGCATTTACCTGGGCACGGTGCAGACCCCAGATCAGCGCGCTGCCGCGTTTTTTGCGTTTCTGCTCTGTGTGCCGATGTTGTTTATGATGCGGCCCATCCTGCACATTGCCAATGTGTTGCTGTTCGACGGCATTTTTCTGGTCTGCGTCATCCGCTTCAAGGACTGGCGGGTCATCCCCATGGATGTCTGCAACGCGTTGGTGTTCGGGGCCATCTCCTGCATTGTGTCCACCTTTGTCATGAGCATGATGTACGGCAACTTTATCACCAGCAGCAAGCTGACTACCGTGGCGGAAAGCGACCTCAACACCCGGCTGCACAACCGCAATGCCTACGAGAACCGCCTGCGGGATTACCCGCTCCGGTGCAGCAACAGCCTCACCTGTGTTTACATCGACGTCAACGGCCTCCATGAGCTGAACAACACCTACGGCCACGAGGCGGGAGACAAGATGCTCCGCACCGTGGCCTGCATCCTGCGGGAGATCTTTGGGGAAGAGGACAGCTACCGCATTGGCGGCGATGAGTTTGTGGCCTTTGCGCTGGACAGCACCGACACGGAGCTGAACGAGAACATGGAGCAGTTTGTCCGGCAGGTGGAGGAGGCAGGCTATTCCGTGGCCGTGGGCACTGCCTCCCACAGCGCGGGCGGCATTGACATTGACGCTCTCGTCAAAAAGGCGGAGCAGCGGATGTATCTGGACAAAAGCAGACATTACGAACAGCTGCGGCGCGGCACCGAAGAATGAGCACAGCGCAGGGAAAACTCCCACAGGCGCTGTGCTTTTTTGCGCCCTTATATTTCTTTTTCCGGTGGTTCGTGGTACAATATACTGTAATTGAAATTTTGGAGCGGGAGGGAACCTCATGCAGAATACGACCATTGCCGCCATTGCCACGGCACCGGGGGCGGGCGGCATCGCGGTGGTGCGGCTGTCCGGGCCGGAAAGCTATGCCGTGGCCGCGCGGGTGTTCCACCCGGCCAACCCGAACAAGAACGTGGAGGAGGCCAAAGGCTACACTGCCCTGTTTGGCTCCTTTGTGGAGGGGGACGACGCCTTTGACGAGGGCGTGGCCCTGTTTTTCCGGGAACCCCACAGCTACACCGGGGAGGACGTGGTGGAGCTTTCCTGCCACGGCGGCAGTGCGGTGGCCCGGCGGCTGGTGGAAGCCTGCATCGCGGCAGGGGCTGTCCCGGCAGCTCCCGGCGAGTATACCCGCCGCGCGTTCCTCAACGGCAAAATGAGCCTGACCCAGGCGGAAGCCGTCATGGACATTATTTCGGCAGACGGAAAACAGGGAGCGGCGCTGGCCAACGCGTCCCTCTCCGGCGCGCTGGCGAAAAAGATCGGCGCCGAAAAAGAGGCCCTGACCGGCCTGCAGGCCCATCTGGCTGCCTGGGTGGATTTCCCGGAAGAGGATGTCCCCGAGCTGGACGACGCCCACCTGCACACGGTGTTGGGGCAGGTACAGCAGGAGCTGAACGGCCTGATCAAAAACTATGACGCCGGGGCCGTGCTCCGGGAGGGCGTGGACTGTGCCATTGTGGGGCGGCCCAATGCGGGCAAATCCACGCTGCTCAACCTGCTGGCCGGGTTTGACCGGGCCATTGTCACCCCGGTGGCGGGCACGACCCGCGACGTGGTGGAGCAGGCCGTGCAGCTGGGGGATATCCGGCTCAACCTGTTTGACACCGCAGGTCTGCGCCAGACCGATGACGCCATTGAGGCCGAGGGCATCCGCCGCAGCTGGAAGAAGCTGGACGAGGCCGGGCTGATCCTGGCCGTCTTTGATGGCTCGGAACCTCTGACCCGGGAAGACCTGGCCCTGGCCCGGCGCTGTGCGGGCCGCCCGGCCATTGCCCTCGTCAACAAGGAGGACAAGCCGACCCGGTTTGACGCGGAAATCATCGCGGGCGATTTTGCCATGGTGATACCGGTCTGCTGCCAGGAAGAGGGGAGCCGGAAAGTCATCGCGGCGGCAGTGGCTCGCCTGCTGGGCACCAACCAGATCGACCCGCACGCCGCCAGCCTTTCCGGCCAGCGGCAGTTGGCCGCCGCCACCCGTGCCCGGGACGCCGTGGCCGGGGCGCTGGACGCCGTGGAGGGAGGCTTCGGGCTGGATGCCGTTTCCGTCTGTGTGGACGACGCGCTGGATGCCCTCTGTGAGCTGACCGGTGAAAATGCATCGGAAGCGGTCATCAACGAAGTATTTGAACGTTTTTGTGTGGGAAAGTAGAACCTCTCAGCTGTTTTCAGCGGCAGCTCCCCTGACAGGGGAGCCTTTGGCAAAGAGGGGAAGTTTATTGGTTTTAAGGGAAAGTTTCAAATGAACCATTTAGGAGATTATGACGTCATCGTCATTGGTGCAGGCCATGCCGGCATTGAGGCAGCCCACGCCGCCGCCACGCTGGGGGCAAAGACGGCAGTCTTTACCATGAGTCTGGATGCCATCGGCAATATGCCCTGCAACCCCAGCATCGGTGGAACTGCAAAAGGTACGTTGGTGCGTGAATTGGACGCTCTTGGCGGTGTGATGGGCCTGGCGGCGGATGCTACCTATCTGCAGAGCCGGATGCTGAACAAGGGCAAAGGCCCTGCCGTCCACGCCCTGCGCGTCCAGACCGACCGCAAGCGATACCACGAATATATGAAGCACGCGCTGGAGCTGACGCCCGGCCTTGCCATCCATCAGGCGGAAGTCGTTTCCATCGAGGTGGAGCAGGGGAGAGTCAAGGGCGTGGTGACCCAGCTCAACGGGGAATATGGGGCCAAGTGTGTTGTCATTGCCACGGGCACCAACCTGGGCGGCAAAATTTTTGTCGGGGATGCGTGGTATGCGTCCGGCCCGGACGGAATGCACGCGGCCAACGCCCTGACCGAGAGCCTGAAAGCGGCGGGCCTGCCCCTGCGGCGGTTCAAGACCGGCACCCCGGCCCGTGTCCACCGGCGGAGCATTGATTTCTCCCAGCTGGAGTGCCAGCCCGGCGACCCGGACAGCGAGCTGCAGCCGTTCAGTTTCCTGACAGACACGCCCATGCACAACAAAGTGGAGTGCTGGATCGCCTACACCAACCCCACCACCCACAAGATCATTCTGGATAACATCCAGCGCAGCCCCCTTTACGGCGGTATGATCGAGGGCGTCGGCCCCCGGTACTGTCCCTCCATTGAGGATAAGGTGGTGCGGTTTGCGGGCAAGGAGCGCCACCCCATCTTTGTGGAGCCCTGCGGGGAGAACACCGAGGAAATGTATTTGCAGGGCGCTTCCAGCAGCCTGCCGGAAGATGTGCAGAACGCGTTTTACCGCAGCATCAAGGGCTTTGAGCACATTGAGATCATGCGCCCGGCCTACGCCATCGAGTACGACTGTGTAGACCCCACCAGCCTGGAAGCCACACTGGAAAGCAAGCATGTCCGGGGCCTGTACGGTGCCGGGCAGTTCAACGGCACCTCCGGCTACGAGGAAGCAGCCGCGCAGGGTTTGATGGCAGGACTGAACGCCGCCCGTAACGCCCTGGGGAAGGAACAGCTCATCCTGCCCCGGCACACCAGCTACCTCGGCACGCTGGTGGATGATCTGGTCACCAAGGGCGTCATGGACCCCTACCGGATGATGACCAGCCGGAGCGAGTACCGCCTGACCCTGCGGCAGGACAACGCCGACCAGCGCCTGACCCCCATCGGCCGGGAATACGGCCTGGTGCAGGATGACCGCTGGGCAAAGTACCAGCACACCCAGAACATTCTGGAAGCCGAGCGCCGCCGCCTGCATGAGACGCACCTCCGCACGGCAGAGCTCCGGGCCGCTATGGAGGAAGCCGGGCTTGCCCCGGCCGCCGAGGGCGGCATTGCCGAAGAGCTGCTCCGCCGCCCGGAAATTTCGTACCCGCTGGTGGCAAAGCTCATCGGCTGGGGAGAGGGGATCACCCCCATGCTGGCCGAGCGGCTGGAAACGGAGATCAAATACGCGGGTTATATCGCACGGCAGGACCGGATGATCCGGGACGTGGCGCGGCACGAGAAGACGCTCATCCCGGAGGATTTCTGCTACGAGAATCTGACGGGCCTGACGCTGGAAGCCCGCGAAAAGCTTTCCCGCATCCGCCCCAAGAATCTGGGGCAGGCGGGGCGCATCCCGGGCGTGTCGCCCTCGGATGTGGCACAACTGAGCATTGCACTGGCGGCGCGCCCTCTCAGTCGCTGACGCGCCAGCTCCCCCAGAGGGGGAACCAAGACTTGCTGAAAGGAGGGAGGAACCATGGAACAACTGGTACTGTATGAGGGCCGCCCCGCGGACTGCACCGGACGGCTGGAAAAAGAAGTCCGCACCTATGATTTTCTGGACAAGCTGGGCATCCATTACTGGCGCACCGACCATGCATGGATGAAAGCCGATACCATGGAGGATTGCCATGTCATTGATGCCTGCCTGAACGCGGCGGTCTGCAAAAACTTATTCCTCTGCAACCGCCAGAAGACGAACTTCTATCTGCTGATGATGCCGGGAAACAAGCCGTTCAAGACGAAAGAGCTCTCCCATCAGCTGGGCATCGCGCGGCTGAGCTTTGCGTCCCCGGAGGATATGGAGCAGTATCTGGACTGCACGCCGGGCTCTTCCTCCATCATGGGACTGATGAACGACCCGGAGAACCATGTGCAGCTGCTGCTGGACAAGGATGTGAAAGCAGGGGAGTTCATCGGGTGCCACCCCTGCATCAATACGTCCTCGCTGAAACTGTACACGAAAGATATTTTTGAAAAGTTTCTGCCTGCGGTACATCACGAGCCGATTTTTGTGGAATTGACGGGAGAATAAAGTTATGATCGACAAAGCGAGACTGGAACAAAAATGTTCCATGTGGAACATCGCCCTGACAGGCACCCAGCTGGACCAGCTGGACGCCTTTGCGCGGATCCTGGTGGACTACAACCAGAAAGTCAACCTGACTGCCATCACCGACCCGGAGGGCATTGAGGATAAGCATTTCCTTGACAGCCTGCTCTTTGCCTCCCAGCCGGAAGTGGCAGGGAAGATGGTGGATGTGGGTGCCGGTGCCGGTTTCCCCGGCATTGTGACAAAAATCTACAAGCCGGAGCTGGAGCTTACCCTGATGGAGCCCACGGGCAAGCGGGTGGAGTTTTTGAAGTATGCCTGCGCCCAGCTGGGTCTCACGGGTGTGGAGTTTGCCAAGGAGCGCGCTGAGGAAGCCGCCCGCAAGGTGTGGCGGGAGCAGTTTGATCTGGCCTCTGCCCGTGCCGTGGCAGCCCTGCCGATGCTGGCGGAGTACTGCCTGCCGCTGGTAAAAGTGGGCGGCAGCTTTTTGGCCATGAAAGGCGCTTCCGGAGAGGAAGAGCTGGCGGCCGCCCGGGGAGCCATCAAAAAGCTGGGCGGCGAGTACAAAGAGACCCGCACCCTGCACCTGCCGGGGGGCGATACCCGCACTCTCATCCTCTGCAAAAAGATTTCGCAAACTCCGACAGCCTACCCCAGAAACGGCGGAAAGATCGCAAAAAGTCCGCTGAAATAACGCAGAACTGAACAAAATATGCAACGCCCTGCCGAACGAAACTTCTGGCAGGGCGTTGCTTTTTCTGTTACACTGAGTGCAGAACGCCTGGGTTTTCCACGTTTTCCCGGGAAAGGGTGGAAAACAAACCTGCAAACACTGCGAAAGGGGAAGAATTATGTTTGAACGGAAAAAATCAGCGGGAAAAATCCACGCACTGCCCATCGACGCCATCCGGCCCTCGCCATTTCAGGCCCGCACCAGCTTTGATGAGCAGGAGCTGGCCGGGCTTGCCCAGAGCATCCGGGAAAACGGCCTGCTCCAGCCCATCTCGGTGCGGAAAACAGCCGATGGCAGCTATGAGCTGGTGGCGGGGGAGCGGCGGCTCCGTGCCTGCAAGCTGGCAAAGATGCAGACCATCCCGGCCATCCTCTGCAATTACAGCGACGAGCGGACCGCTGCCCTTGGCCTTTTGGAAAACCTGCAGCGGGAAAACCTGAACCCCTTTGAGCAGGCGCAGGGCCTGCGGGACGTGATGGTGCTGTGGGACTGCACCCAGGCCGAAGCGGCCAAGCGGCTGGGCATGGCACAGCCCACCCTCGCCAACAAGCTGCGGCTGCTGCAATTGACGGCCGACCAGCGGCAATTTGTGCTGGACAACGGCCTGACGGAACGCCACGCCCGGGCGGTGCTCCGCCTGCCCGAAAACCGCCGGAGTGAGGCGCTTATCATGATCGCCAAGCGGAAAATGAACGCCCGCGCCACCGACCTTTACATTGACCAGCTCCTCAACGAGACACCGGGGAAGCACCGCGTCTCCATGGTGAAAGACGTGCGGATCTTCGTTAACACCATCGACCACGCCATCCGTTTGATGACGGATAACGGGGTTCCGGCTACCTCTCACCGGGAAGAACGGGATGGATATATTGAGTATACGGTGCGCATTCCGACTGCGGCAGCACAGAAATAAGGAGAATTTACATGTTTTTTCTGCTTTTTTCAGCCGAAAGCGGTTCAAAAAGCGGCGCTGATGTGCTATACTAAGCTGTATAGGGGGCCTGCTGCGGGGAAAACGGCGGGTTCCGGCCTCGTAATGTTCCATGTGGAACAAATCTTTTTCCCGGGAGGAATCAAAAGCGCGTGGCAAAAATCGTTGCAGTTGCAAACCAGAAAGGCGGCGTCGGCAAGACAACGACGGCCGTCAACCTTTCGTCCTGCGTGGCAGCACTGGGCAAAAAAGTGCTGATCGTCGATCTGGACCCACAGGGCAATACCACCACGGGCTACGGCATCCCCAAACGGAGTGTCGAGCTGGGTACTTATGAAATGCTCATCGGGGAGGCGGAGCCCAAAGACGTCATCCGCAAAACCGAGTTCCGCACCGATGTCATCGGTTCCAACACCCGTCTGGCGGGCGCTGGCCTGGAAATGATCGACCTGCCCGGCCGAGAGAGCCGCCTGCGCAAGGCGCTGGCGAAAGTGCAGCAGGATTACGACTTTATCTTCATTGACTGCCCGCCCAGCCTCGACCTGCTCACGCTCAACGGCCTGTGTGCCTGCGACAGCGTGCTGATCCCCATCCAGTGCGAGTATTATGCGCTGGAGGGCCTGTCGGAGCTCATCAGCACCCTGAAAACCATCCGCAAAAAGTATAACCCGTATCTGGATATCGAGGGCGTGGTCTTCACCATGTTCTCGGAGCGGCTCAACCTGACCATGCAGGTGGTGGACCAGGTCAAAAAATACTTTGGCCACAAAGTTTACAAGACCACCATCCCGCGCACCGTCCGCATCTCGGAAGCGCCCAGCTATGGCCAGCCCATCAACTTCTATGAGCCAAAGGGCAGGGGCAGCGAGGCTTATATGGATCTCGCCATTGAGTTCGTCAAGAACAACCGCCCGCATGACGCGGCACCCAAGCGCCGCCGCAAGACGGCCGAGGAGCAGGAGCCGCCCAAAAACGCGCTGGAAGAAGTATAAACACAGGGGGAAGAGAGATTCATGGCAAAAGGAAGAGGAGGCCTTGGCCGGGGGCTGGAAAGTCTGTTTGAGGACGCCGCCCCCAGCTTTGAGGCTGACACCCGGATCGAAACGCTGCCCCTGCGGGAGATCGAGCCCGACCCGGACCAGCCGCGCAAGACCTTTGATCATGACACACTGGGAGAGCTTGCCGCCAGCATCGCGGAGCACGGGCTGCTGCAGCCCATCGCGGTGCGTCCCCACGGGGTGGGGCGGTATCTCATCGTGGCCGGTGAGCGCCGCTGGCGGGCCAGCCGGATGGCGGGCCTGACCGAGGTGCCGGTCATCGTGAAAGACGTTACCGACGAGCAGGCAATGGAGCTGGCGCTGGTGGAAAACCTCCAGCGCGAGGACCTGGACCCGGTGGAAGAAGCGGCAGGCATCCGTGAGCTGATGACCCGCTGCAACCTGACCCAGGAGCAGGCGGCCCAGAAGCTGGGCAAGAGCCGGAGCGCTCTGGCCAACAGCCTGCGGCTGCTGAACCTGCCGGAAAATGTGCTGGAGCTGCTGAAAAGCGGTTTTATCAACATCGGCCACGCAAAAGTCATCCTGAGTCTGGCCACGCCGGAGCTGCAGGAGCAGGCCGCGCAGATCATCGCGGACAACCAGCTCAATGTCCGGCAGGCGGAAGCGCTCTGCAAAAAGCTGGCCAAACAGCCCGCGCGGAAGCTGACGCCGCCCACGCCTCAAAGCACCCTCCCGGTGGAGGTGGAAGAGAGCCTGAAGCAGGCCCTCGGCAACGAGGTGCGTGTGGCCTACCACGATGGCAAGGGCAAGCTGACCGTCCATTTTTACTCGGATGAGCAGCTCAAGGCCTTTGCCAACCTGCTGGGCCAGTACCAGACGTAACATGCGATCCAAGGCGGGCACCCGCCTTTGAACGGCACAGGGGAGGACAGAACCTCTCCGGTGCGAACCGAAATAGAGTAAGGAGAGTAAATCATGCTTGATATCAAATTTGTCCGTGACAACCCGGACGCGGTCAAGGAAAACATCAAGAAGAAATTCCAGGACGCAAAGCTGCCGCTCGTGGATGAAGTCATCGAGAAAGATGCCAAGTACCGCGAGTGCCTGAAAGAGGTCGAGTCTCTCAAGGCCGCCCGCAACAAGCTCAGCAAGGCCAACGGCCCGCTGTTTGGCCAGCTGAAGAAGTGCACCGACGAGGCCAAGAAAGCCGAGCTGCAGGCCCAGATCGACGCCAACAACGCCGCCGTCAAGGCTGATGCCGACAAGATGGCCGAGCTGGAGGCTGAGGAGGGCAAGCTTGCCGCCCGCATCCAGGAGATCATGTACACCATCCCCCAGATGATCGACCCCAGCGTGCCCATCGGTCCCGATGACAGCTATAACGTCGAGGCACAGCGCTTCGGCGAGCCTGTCGTGCCCGATTTCCCCATCCCGTATCACACCGAGATCATGGAGAGCTTTGACGGCATTGATATGGATGCTGCAGGCCGCGTGGCTGGCAATGGCTTCTATTATCTGCTGGGCAACATCGCCCGCCTGCACGAGGCTGTGCTGGCTTACGCCCGCGATTTTATGATCAACAAGGGCTTTACCTACGTCATCCCCCCGTTCATGATGCACGGCAACGTGGTGCAGGGCGTGATGTCGTTCCCCGAGATGGACGCCATGATGTACAAGATCGAGGGTGAGGATCTGTACCTGATCGGTACCAGCGAGCACACCATGATCGGCCGTTTCATCGACCAGACCCTCGACGAGAGCAAGATGCCCCTGACCCTGACTTCCTACAGCCCCTGCTTCCGCAAGGAAAAGGGTGCCCACGGCATCGAGGAGCGCGGCATCTACCGCATCCACCAGTTCGAGA
>OLNS01001169.1_pt1 | contig 21145 bp, 22 predicted proteins | sample 1673031 | NCBI WGS metagenome assembly OLNS01 (sample SAMEA3136748, study PRJEB25190) | human gut metagenome | biome: human gut; feature: human-associated habitat; material: faeces | place: Austria | collected 2013
CTGGGCTAGTTACCCAGACAAAAATTCTGATGAAATGAAGGGGCTGTTTTCTGATGATGGAGTATATAGAACATTAAATGCTTCGGGGAATAAGGTTTGGCTAGATTATATTACTAAATATTTTACAGCAAACTAATTAAGTTATAAATAACAATTATTAAATATTGGAGAAGAAATGCAGGAAACACAGGAACAGACGATTGATTTAAGAGGGATTTTTAAAATTATTCGCAAAAGGTTAGGTTTAATATTATTTAGTGCTTTAATAGTCACAATATTAGGGAGCATCTACACATTTTTTATAGCCTCCCCAGTTTACACAGCCTCAACTCAACTTGTCGTTAAACTACCAAATTCGGATAATTCAGCAGTCTACGCTGGACAAGTGACCGGGAATATTCAAATGGCGGACACAATTAACCAAGTTATTGTTAGTCCAGTCATTTTAGATAAAGTTCAAAGTAATTTAAATCTATCTGATGACTCTTTCCAAAAACAAGTTACAGCAGCAAATCAAACAAATTCACAAGTCATTACGCTTACTGTTAAATATTCTAATCCTTACGTTGCTCAAAAGATTGCGGACGAGACTGCTAAAATATTTAGTTCAGACGCAGCGAAACTATTGAATGTTACTAACGTTAATATTCTATCCAAAGCAAAAGCTCAAACAACACCAATTAGTCCTAAACCTAAATTGTATTTAGCGATATCTGTTATAGTCGGACTAGTTTTAGGTTTAGCCATTGCTTTATTGAAGGAATTGTTTGATAACAAAATTAATAAAGAAGAAGATATTGAAGCTCTGGGGCTCACGGTTCTTGGTGTAACAAGCTATGCTCAAATGAGTGATTTTAATAAGAATACAAATAAAAATGGCACGCAATCGGGAACTAAGTCAAGTCCGCCTAGCGACCATGAAGTAAATAGATCATCAAAAAGGAATAAAAGATAGGAGTTCAGGATGGCTAAAAATAAAAGAAGCATAGACAACAATCGTTATATTATTACCAGTGTCAATCCTCAATCACCTATTTCTGAACAATATCGTACGATTCGTACGACCATTGATTTTAAAATGGCAGATCAAGGGATTAAAAGTTTTCTAGTAACATCTTCAGAAGCAGCTGCAGGTAAATCAACCGCGAGTGCTAATATAGCTGTTGCTTTTGCACAACAAGGTAAAAAAGTACTTTTAATTGATGGTGATCTTCGTAAACCGACTGTTAACATTACTTTTAAAGTACAAAATAGAGTAGGATTAACCAATATTTTAATGCATCAATCTTCGATTGAAGATGCCATACAAGGGACAAGACTTTCTGAAAATCTTACAATAATTACCTCTGGTCCAATTCCACCTAATCCATCGGAATTATTAGCATCTAGTGCAATGAAAGACTTGATTGACTCTGTGTCCGATTTCTTTGATGTTGTTTTGATTGATACTCCACCTCTCTCTGCAGTTACTGATGCTCAAATTTTGAGTAGTTATGTAGGAGGAGTGGTTCTTGTTGTACGTGCCTATGAAACAAAAAAAGAGAGTTTAGCAAAAACAAAAAAAATACTGGAACAAGTTAATGCAAATATATTAGGAGTTGTTTTGCATGGGGTAGACTCTTCTGAGTCACCGTCGTATTACTACTACGGAGTAGAGTAATTGGAATAAATTTTAATCAAATAAAAGACAGAAATTTGTAGAAGAGGAGAGCAAATGATTGATATTCATTGCCATATTTTACCGGGTATAGATGATGGAGCTAAAACTTCTGGAGATACTCTGACAATGCTGAAATCAGCAATTGATGAAGGGATAACAACCATCACTGCGACTCCTCATCATAATCCTCAATTTAATAATGAATCACCACTTATTTTGCAAAAAGTTAAGGAAGTTCAAAATATCATTGACGAACATCAATTACCAATTGAAGTTTTACCCGGACAAGAGGTGAGAATATATGGTGATTTATTAAAAGAATTTTCTGAAGGAAAGTTACTGACAGCAGCGGGCACTTCAAGTTATATATTGATTGAATTTCCATCAAATCATGTGCCAGCTTATGCTAAAGAACTTTTTTATAATATTCAATTGGAGGGACTTCAACCTATTTTGGTCCACCCTGAGCGTAATAGCGGAATCATTGAGAACCCTGATATATTATTTGATTTTATTGAACAAGGAGTACTAAGTCAGATAACAGCTTCAAGTGTCACTGGTCATTTTGGTAAAAAAATACAAAAGCTGTCATTTAAAATGATAGAAAACCATCTTACGCATTTTGTTGCATCAGATGCGCATAATGTGACGTCACGTGCATTTAAGATGAAGGAAGCGTTTGAAATTATTGAAGATAGTTATGGTTCTGATGTATCACGAATGTTTCAAAATAATGCAGAGTCAGTGATTTTAAACGAAAGTTTTTATCAAGAAAAACCAACAAAGATCAAAACAAAGAAATTTTTAGGATTATTTTAAAGGGATTAAATGGAGTAAATAATGGAATTTTTTGAGGATGCCTCATCACCTGAATCGGAAGAGCCTAAGTTAGTAGAATTAAAAAATTTTTCTTATAGAGAGCTAATTATAAAAAGAGCAATTGATATCCTAGGAGGATTAGCAGGTTCAGGTTTATTTCTTATCGTGGCTGCATTGCTCTATGTCCCTTACAAAATGAGCTCGGAAAAAGATCAAGGGCCAATGTTCTATAAACAAAAACGGTATGGAAAAAATGGTAAAATTTTTTATATTTTAAAATTTAGAACAATGATTCTTAATGCTGAGCATTATTTAGAGCTCCATCCAGAAGTTAAAGACGCCTATCATGCCAATGGCAATAAACTAGAAAAGGATCCACGGGTAACGAAGATTGGGTCATTTATTAGGCAACACTCAATTGATGAGTTACCACAATTTATTAATGTCCTTAAAGGAGATATGGCATTAGTTGGTCCAAGACCAATTCTGCTTTTTGAAGCGAAAGAATATGGGGAGCGCCTCCCTTATTTACTCATGTGTAAACCCGGAATTACTGGTTACTGGACAACACACGGTCGAAGTAAAGTTCTTTTTCCTCAACGAGCAGATTTAGAACTCTATTATCTCCAATATCATAGCACCAAGAATGATATCAAGCTTCTAGTACTCACAATTGCACAAAGTATTCACGGATCGGACGCTTACTAAAAAATGAAGGAAAAACATATTTACATTATTGGTTCAAAATGGAATTCCAGCAAAGTATGGTGGTTTTGAGACTTTTGTAGAAGAACTAACGGCACATCAAAGTAATAAAAACCTTAAGTATCATGTTGCTTGTTTATCGAATGGTATACAAGAAAATTTTAATCATAATGATGCAGACTGTTTTAATATTTCAAAGAAAAATATTGGACCAGCAAACGCCATTTATTATGATTTGGCAGCTTTAAAATACTCACTTAAAGAAATTGTAGAAAATAGGTATGAGGGTGCAATTATTTACATTTTAGCTTGTCGTATTGGTTCATTTATTGGTCACTATAAAAAGCAAATGAAAAAATTAGGAATTACTTTGATGGTAAATCCTGATGGGGAGTGTGAAATAATATGGGCAACCAGACAAAAGCCTGATTTCATGCGGGTTTACGCGGCTTGACCTTTTCACCTCAACCTGTTTCTGCCTGTCATGGTGCGTTGCAGTCAGCGTGATTTCAGGTGCTAATGGCTTCTGGTTGCGCTCTATACTTAACCCACCACAGCGAAAGCTGATAGAGCAGAAAACAGAATAAGGAGGTACGAAGGCGAGCCTGCGTATAGATTGTTGCTGCAATCTGTATACAGGCTTGTTGTTGTGCTATGAAGTAAGGTGAGGGGTAAAAGAATACGAATTGGCAAGAAATAGCATCCTTCGGGATGTGCACATAGATAAAAACACCTTTTGAGGAAATTGGGTCCAAGGAAGACCGGAGAAGTTAATATTATGAAGAATTGTAAAATCGCTATTGCTGGCACTGGGTTACGTTGGTCTATCGATTGCAACTTTGCTGAGTCAGCATCATCAGAAATATGATTGCTGCGCCGAAAGGGTACGACCGCATAAGAAAACACTTAGCCTACTGTGTGATGAACACATGAGGATTTAGAGAGTTGATACCATCTTTTGAGATGTGTAAATAAATTTGAAGATTAAAAGCCAAAAGAGGAGCATGGGTATGAAAATATTGCTTTTGGGAGCAGCGGGCTTTATTGGAACCAATCTTACAATTGAGCTGGCTAAAAATGCAGAAAATGAAATAACATTGGTAGATAGATGCAAGGATTTCTTTAACCCAATTATCAATATGAATTTAAAAAATATTCGTATTGTAGAATCGGGGTTAACGGTTGATATGGATTTTGACTCTATTCTTAAAAATCAAGAGGTGGTTTACCATCTGGTAAGCACTACAGTGCCAACAACCTCAAACCAGCATATTTCTCAGGAACTTGTATCAAATGTTGTTTTTTCTGCAAATCTGTTTGAAGCTTGCATTCGATGCGGAGTTAAGAAAGTGGTTTTTATTTCTTCTGGTGGAACTGTGTATGGTAAGGAAGTAGACTGTCCGCTCAAGGAAAAAACAGCAACAAATCCAATATCGTCTTATGGTGTGCAGAAAGTTACAATAGAGAAATTGTTGTATCTTTACCGATATATGTATGGTTTGGACTATCGAATTATCCGTCTTGCAAATCCATATGGTCCATACCAAAGACCAAATGGCGTTTTAGGAGCAGTAACAACGTTTACATATAAAGCTCTTAAAGGAGACGAAATCACAGTCTATGGTGATGGATCTGTTGTACGGGACTTCATCTACATTGATGACGCAATTAGAGCAATCATGAAGATTGTCGAAGGCGAAAATAATCACCGTACATTTAATCTTGGCTGTGGGTACGGGACAAGTATTAAACAAGTTCTAGAAACAATCGAAAAGGCACTCGGAATAAGCATGAATGTTTCTTATATTGAAGGGCGAAAAGTGGATGTGCCTGTTAACTATCTTGATATTAGCCGTTATGAGAAATATTATGGGGCGCTTAATCCGATTTCGTTGGAAGAAGGCATTATAAAAACCGCCGATTTTATGAAACAAGAATACAATCTATAAGAGGATGAGAAAAGTTAAGAGGATATAAAATGGAACGAGTTGCAGTTATAATGGGAAAAATGCATTCTGGTGGAAAAAAGAATCTCGTTATGGAGTACTATAGAAACATAGATAAATCAAAAATACAGTTTGACTTTTTTTGTGATACAGATTCGAATGCAATTCCTCAAGAGGAAATAGAAAAGCTTGGCGGTCGGGTATATCAAATCGCCCCATATCAAAATATTTTCAAAAATATGAGTCAGATGAAGGGCATCTGCAAGAAGAACAATTACAAAATCATGCACTCATATAATGGAACAATGAACTTGTTTTCAATGTTTGTTGGATGGCAGTGTGGCATTCCAATTCGTATCAGCGAAAGTATATCTATGGCGCACAGTGCTGATAAGAAGACTATTCTCAAAAATATCTTAAAGCCATTTTCTAAAATGTTTGCGACAAACTTTATGGCAAATGGTGAGGCTTGCGGACGATGGCAGTTTGGAGACAAATTATTTGATGAGGGAAAAGTTAAGGTCTTTAAGACTGTAATCAATACCGATGTAAACAAATACAACGAAGAACTCCGGAACGCAACACGAAAAGAGTATGGCATTGAGAATAACATTGTTGTCGGACACATTGGGCGTTTAACAGAGCAAAAGAACACGCTGTTTATCATCGATATTTTTAATGCTCTGGTAAAGAAAGAGCCAAGTGCAAAGTTATTGATTATCGGAGATGGAAATCTAAGAGAAGCAATGCTTGCCAAAATTGATGAGTATGGAATAAAAGATCATGTTCTTTATTTGGGAAGACGAGAGGATATTCCACAATTTTATAACGCCATGGATTGTTTCTTGCTACCAAGTCTATATGAGGGATTGCCTGTCGTAGGTGTGGAAGCGGAAAACTGTGGCCTTCCGATGTTTTTCTCAACGGAGATTCCAGAGGAATCCAGTGCCTGTAAGGACTTAGGTGTTTTTATGTCTTTGGAAAAAACACCCGATGAGTGGGCAGAAGCGATTCTGAAGGCAGTGAAAAAAAATATGCCTATCAGAAAAGGAAAAACAGAATCAGTAAAAGCTGCCGGATTTGATTCAAGCGTTGAGGCAAGTAAGCTACTAAAGTACTATGAAGATTTAATTGCTTCGCTGAATTGAATTCTCGCAAATGACGAGAATTTCAAAAACGGAGGAATTCAAAATGGTATTGATGAAATTGTACTGTCATTTAATGGCAGAAATAAAAAAAATAATATACAAACTTGAATATGGGAACAGAGTTAGTTTTGGATCTGGCTTTACCTTTCGTAAAGGATTTAACTTGATTGTGGTAAAAGAAGGAAAGGTTGAAATAGGTGCAAATTGCTTTTTCAATAATGGATGCTCTATTAACTGTTTGAATCACATCGAAATTGGTGAAGGTTCAATATTTGGTGAGGGGGTTAGAATTTATGATCACAATCATAGATTTGCTGATTTTTCTAAACCAATCAAGGAACAGGGGTATTCACAGGGGAGTGTGAAAATCGGAAAGCATTGTTGGATAGGAAGCAATGTTGTTCTTCTCAAGGGCGCCGATATAGGTGACAATTGCGTAATTGGTGCTGGATGTGTCGTATCAGATAAAGTAGAAAGTGGAAATTTGATTAAGCTCCCTTATAAAAATTCTATAGAGCCGATAAAAAATGGGGGGGGGGGTCAGACTTGAGTGATTTAATAAGTGTGATTGTTCCCGTATATAAGGTTGAAGAGATTCTGCTGAGACGATCTATAGAAAGCATTTTAAGACAGACACATTCGAATATAGAACTTTTAGTGGTTGATGATGGGTCTCCAGACAACTGCGGAACGATATGTGATGAATATGCACGTTCTGATAGAAGAATGCAGGTTTTTCATACGGATAATCATGGCGTTTCAGCAGCTAGAAATTTTGCGTTAGATAGAGCTAATGGACGATATATTTATTTCGTGGATAGCGATGATTACCTTGAGGAAAACGCATTCGAGAGAATGTTGTCTGTAATGGAGAGTAGTGCTTGCGACTGTGTGATGTGTGCTTCAAATCATGTACAGGAAATCGATATGGAAGACAAACAACCCAAAGATGAGACCACAGATAGTGTTACGCTAACCCAAAAGCAGGCAATTGAAGCATTGTGCTATTTGGAACAGCCATATGAAGGATATGAGATAGCAGCTATTTGGGGAACTTTGTATAAAAAAGAGTGCATAGGTAAAATTCGATTTAATACAAAGATGAAGATTGGCGAAGACTTTGAATTTAAATACAAGGTTTTTCTTAACATCGAATCTGCTATATGTATGAAAGCAAAATTCTATAATTACCTGATTCGTGAAAAGAGCGCAATGAGAAACGGTTTTGATGAAGCCAAGATAGAATCAGCAACAGAACTACAAAAATTATTAAAATCAGAATTTGCTATTCCTGAATACAAGAAGGCATTACAGTCGAGAATTTGTAACATTGTAATCGTTGTACTTTTTATGATTCCCGTTGAAAAAAAATATGAGGTTTACAGAAAGCCGATAAAAACTTTTTTGTGTGAGAATAGAAAAGAAGTGATCAAAAATCCAAGGAGCAGAAAAAAAGTAAAAGCATCTTTGATGTTGTCATATTTTGGATTTGATTTTGTTCAGAAACTGTTCTTTTCGGCTCGCGGTTAGGAGAATACGATGGTTAGAGTTTTACAAGAGTTATCAGCATTAGATGGTGGAGGAGTTGCCAAACTGCTTTATGATTATTATCGAAACATGGATCATACTAAAGTCCATTTCGATTTTTTGATATACGATTACTATGAGAACGGAATGTATGAAGAACCTCTGAAGGCTTTGGGATGTACAATTTATAAGCTTCCAAGGATAAAAAAAGATAAAATAGGTTATTTGACGGGAATGAAAAAAATCATAAAAGATGGAAATTATGATGTGGTTCATTCTCACATGGGGTCACGTGGACTTTTTGTAATGTATTATGGAAAAAAGTATAAAGTTCCCAAAAGGATAGTCCATTCCCATATCGCATATGAACCGGTTTCCAATGTGAAGCGAAAAATAAATGCAATGCTTGCGGCGATTGCAAAACATTATGCAACAGATCTATTTGCATGTGGCAAGGATGCAGGCATCTATATGTGGGGAAAGAAAGCAAGTGCAGAAGGCAAAGTCCACATTATGACGAATGCGGTAGATACGGATAGTTTTCAGTTTTCGAATGCGCTGCGTATACAAAAACAAGAAGAACTTCAAATTGCAGGTAAGTTTGTTATTGGTATTGTTGGACGACTTTCAGAACAGAAAAACTATCCGTTTTTGTTTTCTGCCTATAAAAAGGTAACAGAGCAAAGAGACGATACAGTACTATTGATTGTTGGCCGCGGCCTAGAAGAAGATAAAATTAAAAAGCTTGCTGCTGATATGAATCTAGGGGATTCTGTCCGCTTTCTTGGAATTCGGTCAGACGTGTCAGAGTTGTTAAATGCTTTTGATATGTTTGTTCTACCATCGAAATATGAGGGACTTCCAGTTGTTCTTATTGAAGCGCAAGCAAATGGAGTCCAAGAACTTGTATCTGATCGAGTTACAACAGAAATGGATATAACCGACTTGATTGAATTTCTGCCGATTGAGAATACAGAAGATCAATGGGCAAAGGAAATGTGCTCCGCTAGTATCAAAACACATGAGAGAGAAAGATATAGCAATCTGGTAAGACAAGCTGGTTATGACATTAAAATAGAAAGCAAAAAAATGCAGAATTTTTACTGTAATATAGAAGAGTGAGAGAAAAATGAAAGTAGCACTTATAACGCTTCATGCGATAAAAAACTATGGATCAGTTCTGCAAACATTGGCCACGCAGGAAATCTTTAAAGAGTATGGCTGTGACGTAAAGCTGATCAATTATATTAGAAAAGATAGTTTGGATAAAAACTTATTACATACTTGGTGTGGCTCAAATCCGGTAAAACAGATAGCAATGTTGCCGACATTGATGAAATGGAAATCAGTTTTCAATAAATTTATCATGCAACATTTTGATTTAACGGAGCATGTATATACATATCCTGAAGACTTTAAAAAGTATCCAATCGATGCCGATATTTTTTGCACGGGAAGTGATCAGGTATGGAATACGGGATGGAACGGCGGCATCATAAAATCATTATTTTTGGATTTTATTCCAGATGAAAAATTTCGTTTTGCGTATGCAGCAAGTTTTGGTAAGAAAACGCTATCAGAAAACGAAGTGAAAGAAACAAAAGAATTGATAGAAAAATACAATTTCATTTCCGTCAGAGAAGACTATGCAAAAACCATGTTGCAAGATTACTATGGCTACAAGAACGCCACCCATGTGGTAGATCCTACGCTGGCTTATGACGGGAATTTCTGGAGAAAATATGCGCCAAAAAGCAAAATAAAGGGCGATTACATTTTAATTTATAATCTTAACCGCTCGAAAGAGTTTGATGACTATGCGATAGAGCTGAGTAAAAGAACGGGTTTGCCAATTTATTTCCTATGCCGGAGATATGATCAGTTTGTAAGACCTGGCAAAAGCATTCTTGTACCGGAAGTATTTGAGTTTATTACATTGATTGATAACGCTAAATATGTATTAACGGACTCTTTCCATGCAACAGCATTTTCGCTGAATCTTAATACCGAGCCAATTTGTATCTATCCAAGCGAGTATGGTGGGCGGTTGGAAAGTATATTGCGCATGACAGACACACTGCAAAGGCATGTTGAAAATTATCAGGATTTTGATGTTATAAACAGGCCGGTTGATTTTGAAAAAGTAAACACGATTTTTGATGAACAGCGGAAAAAGACCAGAGAATTCTTGAGCAAAGTATTTGAAACATACCAGACTGAAAACATGGATAGTTGATTAATACTAGACATTGCAAAGATGGTGTGGAGGTGATGTTGTGACAATTTATTTAGTTGCTTTATTTGGGCTGATGTTATATGGTGCGTGTAAGAATCATAACACGACGATTAGAAGAAGAAAAATCTATACATTTGTGGCATTTGCTTGTTTAGCACTTATTGCAATGCTGCGAAGCTATAATGTTGGACGTGATTTACAGAGTCATTACTATAAAACTTTTTTGCGTGTCGTAAATATGGATTGGAATAATCTTTTTACACTGGGTTACGAAAATGGTTACCTTGTGTTTTATAAGCTCATTAGCATGTTTACTGATAATGGGCAGTGGATGATTGCAATCCATGCGTTATTTGTTATTGGTATAACCGGATGGTTTATATATAGGAATTCCGAGAATGTTGTAATGAGTACTTTTTTGTTCATCACAACAAATACATGGTTTATGTATATGACCATGATGCGACAGGCTATGGCAGTATGCATTGTATTGATTGCATTAGAAATTTGGAAGAGAAAGGACTGGAAAATCAAAAGATATGTACTGTATGTAGCGATTGTAATTCTGGCAATGCAATTTCACTCGTCTGCGTTTATTGCATTCTTTATGCCAATATTTGATTATCTTCCATTTAAAAGAAAACATATTTTTATTTCAACGCTTGTGATGATTGCATCTTTTGCTTTATACAATCAGATGTTCAAAGCAGTATCATTTCTCCAGATAGGAAAGCGCGATTATACAGAATTCTATTCATCGAGCGGTGAGGCAATCAATAAAATCAGTTTGTATTTTGTTTTTATTTATGTTTTGATTTTTGCAATCGGAACATTATCATTGGTTTATTATAATAAAAAAAGAAACAACCAAAGCAGTGGATTAGCAGTAACAGATGAAAGTGGATTTAGTAATAGTTTTTTGCTTTATATGGTATTGATATTGGCAGTATGTAGAATTACAGGACTTAAAATTAATATTATGGCAAGAATGACATACTATTTTATGCCTTTTGTTTATGCACTACTTCCTAGATCTATTAACTGCTTTCAAAATATTAACAATAAGAAAATTGTAAAACTCACCATGTACTTTTTTATGACAGCTGCTTTTATTTGGCTAACTTATAGCAGTGCAGCATCTATGTACGGAACCGTACCTTATCAGTTCTTTTGGGAGAAATAGAGTGGAAAAAGATAAAATAAAACCTAGATCAAATTCGATAGATGTATTAAAAGGAATTGCTGCATTACTGGTTTGTTATCAGCATGCATATGGAACGTATGGTATATCCGATTATATACTTGCAATTTCACGTATAGCGGTGCCATTGTTTGTGATGATTACGGGCTTTTTTTATTATTCAACAGTAAACAAACATCGAGAAATCATACAGATAAAAAAATTCACTCGTATTGCAGTCGAAATGGTTCTTCTTTACTTTTTTATTGATTCAATAAAAAATATTTTTACAGGACAGGTTATCAGCTATTGGAATAAATGTTTCAATCTTCTCAATATTGTGAGATTTGCACTTTTAAATGACCCGATTCATGCGGACCATTCATGGTATATGTGGGCTATGATTTACATTTTGGTTTTTGCATGGAAATTTTCAAATCTCTGGAAACATAAAAGCGTCCGGAGAAGTATAATTATGTTGACTTGTTTCGGATTGCCGTTTCTTAGCAAGTATATCTTTTTGGTTGATGCAAATGCCAATATTGATCCGGATTTGTACAGAAACTTTTTGATCCCCATTGCGGCATACTTTTTCCTTGGAATTGAATGCTGGGAAAAGAAGGAGAAAATTCGAAAAGTTGGAACAGCGAACTGGATATTGGTGGCTACAATATCAATGGTATGCATTTTTCTCGAAAAATATATATTGTCAGCTTTGGAAATTGATCGGCTGAGTGGATCGTATTTCTTTTCCATGCCATTAGCGATTGCGGTTTTTGGAATTGCACTTAGTAGTTGTTGGAAAAACAAAGTGTTTTCAGTCATTGCAACATTCGGAAGAAAATATTCGCTAATCTTTTACATTATACATCCTTTGTTTTCCAGAATTGAATATAAAATTTTCGATATGAATTCTTTGCAACAATATCTAGGATACATTTTTGTTGTACTCGGTTCACTAATGTTTTCAATCTTATATGTAACCATGAAAGAAAAGAGAGGAATTAAAAGGTCATGACCACTAAAAGATTAGAGATTGTTCAAGTGATGCGTGCATTTGCATGTGTTTCGATATTTCTTTATCATCTGCCAGTAGCGTGGGGGGGGTAAAGAGTAATTATTCGGGCTTTTCGCTTGTGGTGTTCTTTATATTCACAGGATATTTTCTTATGGAAGGAACAAGAAAAAGCGAAAAGTTCTATTTCAGAAAAAAAGTCATTCGCCTTGTGCCATTATATTGGCTGCTTACGATTGCATTGTTTTTGATATCACTTGTTATGCCTGGGATTAACGGAGGAAAATCGTACTCGTGGAGCAATTTGATTCATTCATTGTTTTTTATTCCATATTATAGTGCTGATGGAAAGCTATTTCCTATTTTGAGTGTGGGCTGGACATTAATCCTGGAAATGTATGAGTACATTGTCTTCTGGGTGCTATATAAGGTGTTGAAGAAAAACAAGCAAAGAGAACTTCTAATGGTCGTTCTGTTTGCAGGTCTTGTGCTTCTGGGTAATGTGTTAAACCTGTATTGTACCGATGTGCCGATTCTCGTAATTTGGTCGTATAAGTATCAGTGGGCGTTTTTGATAGGCGTACTAATCAGCATTTATAAGAACACTGAAAAATACAAGAAAAGCATGCCAGCAGATATAAATTCTAATGTGGTTTTAATTGCCTATGCTGTGCTGTTTGCGCTTTGTACTTATGCTGTCGGTGATTCTTTTGCTTTGGTTTTAGGAACTATTGCAGCTGAAATTGGATTAATTGTATTTCCAACACTTAATTTTCCTAAATGGATTGTTGGTTTTGGAAATTTGAGCTTTTCCTTTTATTTGATCCACAAATTTGTAATCGCAGTTGTAAGTAAAATCGTGAATCATATGGAACATGGAGCGTTAGCAGGTGTGATTGGAATGCTGTTAGCATTTGTTTTAACCTTAATTGCATCAACTATTTCATATAGGCTCATCGAAAAGAAGATGACGGATAAGCTGAAAAAAGTCATGTGTAAATAGGAGGCATATGCAATTCAATATGAGGAGAATATTATATGAAAAGTAGTTTAAAAGGATTTCTTTTAAGTCATAGACTAACGAAGAATGCTTACTGTGATTTGTTTAAGCTGAAAATGCTGAAAAGAGATTTCGATGCAAAACCTCAGCGAGCACAGGAAAAAGGGCAGGCAGTCATGTTGATAGAGAATATGACTGAAAATAAAAAACATATTTTCTTTTGCGGCGTTCCCGTACATAAAAATATGGGAGACCAAGCACAACGGTATTGCATTAGACTCTGGTGTCAACAAAATTATCCGGATCATGAGATTCTTGAAATTTCGACATGGCCTTTTTATGAACGGGATTTCCGCGAAAGGATAAAAAAAGCGATTAAAAAGGATGATCTTATCGTAATCCAAAGTGGCTATTGTACAACAGATCGTCACTATGATCATAAGATGCATAGATTTCTCGTGAAATCTTTTCCAGAAAACAAAATATTGATTATGCCTCAAACGGTAAACTTTATTGACGAGAGGGAAGGATATAAGACCGGAAAAATCTATGCAGAACATAAGCACCTGCTTTTTTTGGCGAGAGATAAGGTGTCCTACCAGTCTGCAAAGAGATTCTTTCCAAGTACAGATGTGCAATTATATCCTGATATTGTAACTACATTAATTGGTTCAATGCCGAATACTTCCGAACGAGATGGTGTTTTGCTTTGCATCAGAAATGATAGTGAAAAAAAGTATACAGATGACGAGATAAAGCAATTAAAGAACAAGTTGCAAGAAGCAGGATTGTTTTGTGAGGTAGCGGATACTAATTCAAATCTTCCACTGAAAGAATTGATTGCAAATTTTAGCTCCGAATTAGAAAAAACATTAGACTTTTTTGCAAGGCATAAAGTTGTTATAACAGATCGCTATCACGGGACAATTTTTTCAATGATTTCTAACACACCAGTTATTGTAATTGCTACCAACGATCATAAAGTAAAAACAGGAACAGAATGGTTTAAAGGCATCTATGCCAATTCACAGTATAATGCTGATTCTTTAGATGAGGCCTACTCGCTTGCAATGAATATTGTGAAAACAAACAACACAATAGTTAATAAGCCATATTTCAAAACGGAGTATTATGACAAACTAAAATCACGGTTTGAGATAGTCGATTGAGAAGGAGTGATGAACATTGATTACGAAAATAAAAAAAGCGATTCAGTACTTTTCTGTTAGATGCTATGAACTTAAAATTTCCATAAAGGAATTCAGGAGAGGAAGCAAACTTAGTTCTGATGTTTTTGAAACATTTTATAAAAATGGAATGCTGGTGGAAGTTCATTCCGTAGAAAAAGGGCTTGGATTAAAGAATACAAAGCCAGGGCATAGTTCAAAGCCGGTCACTAATTTGATCAATAAAATGTTTGGTTATATTGGACGAGGATATGATCCAACAGATTTTGCGTTTAAGGAGACGTACCGGGTAATAGCTGCGTATATCGAATATCAGAAAGAATTCGACACCTCGAAATTTCCGGAATTTGCAGAAATCGAAAGAAAATTTAATGTTCTTACTCAGCAGTTGGATTCAAACTTAGTAGCGAGCATTAAAGATGATTTGAATGGTGGAGCACATATTGTTCCCCTAAAAGAATTATTGCATGGCAAAGATTTTGATGTGCAAAGTTTTTTTGAGACTAGGCATAGTATAAGAATGTATCAAAAAATGCCATTAAATCAGTCCGATATTCAAAAGGCAGTGGAAATTGCCAATATGTCCCCTTCAGCCTGTAATAGACAGCCGAATAAAGTATATTTCACATCAGAATGCGAAACTGTCAAGCAGATTGATGATCTTATTACAGGAAGCAGTGGATTTAAAGGCGAGACGCCAAATTATATCATAGTTACGACAGATCGTGCATGCTTTATGAAAGAGGAACAGTACCAATGGTACATTAATGGTGGAATTTACCTGTCTTATCTTACCCTTGCATTGCATTCTTTAGGCATAGGAAACTGTATTATGCAGTGGAAAGCCTTTTATAGAACAGAAAACAAATTAAAAGAATTATTGGGAATATCGTCTCATGAGGCTATTATCGCCGTGGTTGGATGCGGATATTATCAAGGTGATACAAAATGCATTTATGCACAGAGAAAGGCAGTGAGTGATACCCTGCATATTGTAGGAGTCAGCGATGCTGAATAAAATTAAAAAGTTTTATAATAACATGAGCATTGCAACGAAAGCAGCTCTGTGGTTTGTGTTCTGCAACATAATGCAGAAAGGCATATCAACGATAACTGTTCCATTATTCACGCGGTTGTTAACGACAGCAGAATATGGAACGTATAGCTTGTACATATCATGGTTTAATATATTAACTATTGTGACATCATTAAATCTCTATTACGGTGTATTCAATAATGCATTAAACAGAATTCGTGATAAGTGCAAGAGAGATAAATATGTGTCATCCATGCAAGGGTTGACAATAACGCTAACAATCGTACTGATTATTATATATGCGCCATTTCAGGATTTTTGGAGCAATCTTCTCGGTCTGAACAAATTGGTTCTGTGGTTGATGATGGCAGAATTGCTTGTTGAACCGGCTCTTCAATTTTGGTCAGCGAGGCAAAGATTTGAGTACAGATATAAAACGATGGTAAGCGTTACACTCTTAAAATCTGCACTCAATCCAGTACTGGGACTGATTCTAGTAATCATAGCCAGAGATGATAAAGCATTAGCGAGAATTGTTTCTGTTGTTGCTGTAGAAGTAGTGATTGCCGGAAGCATAATGGTTCTTCAGTTTGTAAGAGGTAAAACGTTTTATAGTAAAGATAACTGGAAATATGCACTCGGATTTAATATCCCACTTATCCCACACTATCTGTCCGGAACGATTTTGAATCAGGGCGACCGCATTATGATTCAAAATATGGTGGGAGAGTCAGAAGTTGGAATCTACAGCGTTGCCTATAGTATAGGAATGCTGGTACAGCTCTTTACGAATGCGATAAATAATTCGCTAACCCCCTGGATGTATGAAAATTTGAATCGTAAAGATTACAAAAATATTAGAAGAAATGTTAATGCTATACTTCTTTTCTTAGGCGGCGTTATAGTTGGACTGTGTTTTTTTGTGCCTGAACTTGTAAAAATATTTGGCTCAGAAGAGTACTATAGTGCTATTTATGTTGTTCCTCCGGTTGCAGCTAGTGTTTACTTTGTTTTTCTTTATAATGTTTTCGCTATTCCTCAAATGTATTATGAAAAGCAAAAGTTTATGTCGGTTGCTTCTATTGCTGCAGCAATACTTAACATTGTCTTGAATGCTATTTTTATCCCGGTGTTTGGATTTTATGCTGCCGGGTACACAACGGTTGCAAGCTATATAGTGTACAGTATTGGCCATTATTGGTTTAGCAGAAAAGTATGTATGGAAAAAATCGGCTCCTTTGAGCTTTTTGATAGTAAAAGCATACTGCTGATTTCAATAGGAGTATTTGGATGCTCGATTGCGTTTATTTTCTTGTATCAGTTTGGAATGGTTCGCTATTTAATGGCAATTCTTCTCTTGCTTGTCGCAATTAGTCAGTATAAAAGGATAATCAGTGTAATAAAGTCTATCCGCAAACGGTAAAAGGAGGTTAGAAATATGAGCTTTACAGAAGTGATAAAGCAAAACAAAACAATTCGAAGAATGGGCAAATCCTTAAAAATCTACAAAGAATTCTTAAATGATGCTCACGGATTTTCTTCTTCTTATATTGAAGCTGCAGAGGAAAAGGAAAATTACAAATATAGCATTCTTCTCTTAGTACACAGTTTGGAAAAGGGAATGTGTATGCCCACACCACGTCCATTTGGGGGGGGGAAAGATTGAGAAACTTATCGCGTATATAACAAACTATCAAGGAAATACCGATGACTTTGAATATAGGATGGCGATTGCTGCACTTTTTTCCTGGAAAGAATTCTATGAGAAACACGGTTGGGATAATGACAAATTATACCTAAAAGTCAATGATTTTTTGGCTTCGTATACAAAACCAGAAATTGTAGTAGGAAGTAAAAAATATGTTTCAGAGAAATTCTCGAATGATGAAGTGAATAATTTTGAGCATGTTCTTCTTATGAGACATTCAGTGAGAAACTTTGAAACGAGAGAATTAAAAAAATCGGACATTGATTTTGCAATAAAGTGTTTCCAAGAAGCTCCAACAGCATGTAATCGACAGATGTGTAAAGTTATTCTGGTAAAAAGTGAAGAAGCAAAACAGCTTTTGGATGAAACCATTATAGGAATATCTGGATTTAACAAGGATGCAGTTAATTATTTTATTGTAACGTATGATTTGGCGGCATTTGCTTATTCGGGTGAAAGACAGCAGGGGCTGTTTAATGCCGGCTTATGTGCAATGAATTTTATTAACGGTCTTCATGCAAGAAGAATTGGTTCTTGTTGTTTACAGTGGTCGAATAAGCATACAGAGGATTTAAAAGTTAGGAAAGCTTTAAAATTGCAGGATAGTGAGCGAATTGCTGTGGTAATTGCAGCTGGATACTATCTTGAAGAAACTGTGATTCCATGTTCGGTTCGTAAAGAAATAAAAGAAATCTACAAGGAAGTTTAAAACAGTTTTATGTTGTGATATTTGAACTCTGAATTCCAGAAAAGCTAACTCTACATTTATTGTAATGTGTAGATATGGTTTCGAATAGTGATCTGGAATAAGGAGTTAGATAATGGAAGTGTTTGCTTATACTAACACAAAGAAAGAAATCTACAATAGTTCATCTGGTGGTGCATTTATAGAATTATGCAGAACCTTTGAAAGAGTATATGGGTCAGGAAATGTTGCATTTTGTGGTGCAGAATTAATGCCAGATATGACGGTAAGACACAATATTGTGTTTTCGGCAGAAGCATGTCACAGATTTCAAGGGTCAAAATATGTGAAGAGCCAGACATCTGGAATTAACAAAGATATTGAAATGTTACTGCAAGAAGGCAAAGCGGTACTCTTTTCCGGAACACCTTGTCAAGTTTTTGCACTCAATAAGTATCTTGATACAAAAGGAATCAGCAAGGAAGATTTACTATCAATAGATATAATTTGCCACGGAACACCAGATGTAAAGATTTGGAATGTTTACACAGATTGGCTTCAAGGTAAAATGCACAGTAAACTGAGAGATTATTCTTTTAGATATAAAAAAGTTGGTTGGATGGGATATCCGGCGTATGCAAAATTTGATAATGGTAGGGAATTGATTGACACAAGAGAAACATCTGTGTATTCAAAATTACATTTGCTGGGATATTCTGTGACAAAGGGATGTTTTAACTGTCCTTTTGCAAATATCGATAGAAAAGGTGATATAACACTAGGAGATTTTTGGGGAATTGAAGATGAAAAACTTGACATTGAAATAAGGGATGGTGTATCGCTAGTTCTAACAAATTCCAATTTCGGAAAAAAAATTGTTGATGGAATGAAAGGAAAAAAAGTGGCTGTTTTAGGTGACGGTTTCCTAAAGCATCAACACAACTTATTAAAGCCGACTGCTATGCCGGAACGTTATCATGAGTTTTGGAACGACATTCAAACTGAATCCTTTGAAAAAGTATTACAAAAGTATTTGAAATACAACACGATCTATGCATTCAAATACGCGCTAAAAAAGATAGCTAAGCAGACAGGAATGCTAGTATATTATAGAAAATTGAAAATGAAGCTGAGATAAAATATGTATTAAGGAGGATTGACATTAGTGTGTGAAAAAAACATAATCATTAGCAAGCAAGCAAGCAAGCAAGCAAGCAAGCAAGCAAGCAAGCAGCGAATTGCTTGGCTTGATATAGCAAAGGGGCTTGGTATTTTCTTTATTGTTTGGGGACATGTATTAAGAACAGGGCACTTTAGAATATACTTGTATGCATTTAATGTGACACTGTTTTTCTTTTTACTTGGCTATACGTCTAAGTATGGTGCATCATTAAAAGAATTCTTGAAGAAACGCATTTTTAGGACAATGATTCCATACTATATGTGGGCAATCGTAAGTATAATGATCTTCTTGTTGATGGGTAAATTCCTTTCTTTTGACATTACTAATGCATCTATGTCTTTATGGAAAAATCTTATCGGAATGTTTTATGCCAATTCAAGAACAATATACATGAGGTGGAACCTTCCACTATGGTTTATTCCGTGTATGAACTTGACACTTGTTATGGTATGGGTTATTGAATACGTCCTGCATAGATTAACAGAGATTGGGGAAAAGGTAAGAATAGTTGTATGTGTGTTTTTTGCATTTATAGGAATCACAATGCAACAATTGATTGACATAAAATTCCCCTTTCAATTTGAGTCAGCAGTACTGATGGTTGCCTTTGTAGAACTAGGATTGTTTTTTAAAAAACACAAAATAATTGAAAAATTTAGTAGTCATAAATCATGCTTATTTATGGTGTGTGGTTTATTGCTTATTGGAATATCAGCAGCAGAAGTTAATGGCATTGCAGAGGTTCGTAGCTATCACTATGGGAAATATCCGATATTGTTTTTAATCGCCGCCTGTGCTATGACATGGGCTGTGTGCTTAATTTCTAGCAAGATTGAATGTAATACCATCTTAGAACAGGTAGGACGAATTAGCTTCCCAATCCTTTTGATGCACAAATTTCCGATTCTTTTCTTTCAGTCGGTTCTACCGGTAACAAAGAATTTATTGGAAAAGCCTGATACAGTGGAAGGCTTTCTGTCTTCATTTGCGGTTTCATGTATTACAGTTAGCATGTGCTATATAGGTACATTGATTATAAGAAAAATTGCACCGATGATTATTGGAGAATAACACTACACTAATGGAGTAGGAGAAAAAGCAATGAAAACAACATTACTTATCATGGCAGCCGGAATAGGCAGCCGTTTTGGAACAGGAATAAAACAGTTGGAGCCGGTCGATGATGCAAACCATATCATCATGGACTACTCGATCCACGATGCGATTGAATCTGGTTTCAATCATGTGGTATTTATCATCCGTAAGGATATCGAGAAGGAGTTTAAAGAGGTCATCGGTGATCGCATTGCCTCCATTTGCAAGTCCCACAATGTAACTGTGGACTACGCATTTCAGGATATCAACGATATTCCGGGAGAACTTCCGGCAGGCCGGACAAAGCCGTGGGGAACCGGACAGGCCGTACTTGCAGCGAAAAATGTGATTGATACTCCGTTCATTGTGATCAACGCAGACGATTACTATGGCAAAGAGGGCTTCAAAGCCGTCCATGACTATCTGGTAGATGGCGGGAAGTCCTGTATGGCAGGTTTTGTGCTGAAGAACACATTGTCCGATAACGGTGGTGTGACCCGTGGCATCTGCAAGAGGGACGAGGAAAATAACTTGACCGAGGTTGTGGAGACTAAGAACATCGTAAAGACAGCAACCGGAGCAGAGGCAGATGGTGTAGCTGTGGATGTGAATTCTCTGGTATCCATGAATATGTGGGGATTAACACCGGAGTTTTTGAATGTGCTTGAGGAAGGCTTCAAAGAGTTCTTCGAGAAGGAAGTGCCGGGTAACCCTCTGAAAGCAGAGTATCTAATCCCGATCTTCATTGGAAAATTACTGGAGCAGGGAAAGATGTCTGTGAAGGTTCTGAAGACCAACGACACCTGGTACGGCATGACCTACCACCAGGATGTGGCAGCGGTACGGGAAAGTTTTAAAGAAATGCTGGAGAATGGTGTGTACAAGGCTGATTTGTTTTCAGACTTGTGATATACTTGAGCTATCATAATAGGAAAGAGGTTATCACCTATGCCCAGAACGAAAGGTAGCAAGAATAAGCCCAAAACTGTGACTGCTGATTTCGCAACGCAGATTG
>OLNS01001176.1_pt1 | contig 21095 bp, 24 predicted proteins | sample 1673031 | NCBI WGS metagenome assembly OLNS01 (sample SAMEA3136748, study PRJEB25190) | human gut metagenome | biome: human gut; feature: human-associated habitat; material: faeces | place: Austria | collected 2013
AAGATATTGAGTATTTGCACAACACTTTAGAACGGGTCATTTCTCTTCTATCTTCATTTACTAATGTTGAAGATGGGAAAGAAGATTCAATGAAACAATTGGTTGCTTTACTTAATAAGGATACTTTAAAGACTATGCAATTATTAGGATTTAATTACAAGGAGGCAATAGGAGAACCTTTAACGGAGGTTTGCTCAAATGCTATAAGAAATAAATTAGGAAGTCTATCATCTAAGAAAAACGTACGTAACAAAAAATAAATGAACCTATGGTGTGAACTTTTTGGTAAAATCTAGCTCAATTTGTGTATTTTTAGGGTAAAATTCACACCATTCAACTGAAATTGATTCAAATTAGATGAAATTCTGTTTTCTGTAAATGTGGGAAAACATTGATATTAAGTGAATATTGAAACTTATTCAAATAAAAATGTTTCCAACCAGGCTTGAAAAAAGCTCGTAAAGCATCACAATTTAGTAAACGTTAAAACTTGTTTACACTTATTGAAAGCATTTCGTCTAATACGGGATGCTTTTTTGTCAAGCTTAATTTTTCAAATTGAGAATTCTCTTTTCTTGCATTTCAAAAAAAAAGAACGTACAATAATATTGGAAGGACTACCGCTTAAACAGAGATAGAAAGGAAAAAATTAGGAAACTATATTTCTCTGGTTTAATGTGTTAGAACTAAACGATATATCTTTTCGCATTTTACACTACACTAATAACTACGAAAGGCTAGGTTTATTATGAAAATAAGTTTAAAAGCAATTATAATAGGTTCAGTTATTTCAAGTTCACTAGTTTTTAGTTCAGTAGCTTTAGCTGCTACTTACAAAGATATTACAGAGCCCACGACAATACAAATTGAGGACTCTCAAATAATTCAAGTATTACCAGAGGGGGGATTCATTTATAATTCTAATGGAACATCTGATTATAATGAAGAGATGGTTCAACACAATAACAGTCAGTTAATGACTTATCAAGAATATAAAGAACATATAGAATATTCTCTCCAGAGTTCTCCTCTTACTCTTTTTGAACCATCTCCAGAGCTTTTATCAGCAGATCCTTTTAGTCAAAAAGGTAAAGTTTTAGCCGATAAAGAGATTTATGTATCTCAGCCTTTTTCAGGAAGTGGATGGCGTTTTTCTAATTTAAAGTTTATTGCAGCTAACGGTACAGGTAGATGGTTAAAATGGACTTCAATTTATGATGGAGGTCGAGTAGGAAATTATAATTCTGCCGAAAGTACATACAGTGGTAGAGGATTATACGGAGTAGAGTTAGAGGTAGGAAGAGCTCGGTATGTAGATACACGAAGTGATTGGCTTTATTATTACACTTACAATCCTGTTCCAGGAACTCGATACATTGTAGAAAACAGATAAGGAGACTCAACATGCTCAAGAAATTCACCACATGTGCTTTTATCGTTACTCTAATTTCTTCTATCCTTATCGGAAGTAACATAATATTTGCAAATGATAAAGGCGAGGATATCCAAGCGAAACCACCAACTCTAGAGATAATGGTAAAACAAGCTTCTAAAGATTCTACTCTCTTGGAAACGTTAAATCAATTTTCAGATCAGGATACTATCATTGCCTATCCTGAAAACATGGGTGGCGGGTTTTCTGTTAAATCTGCAGATAGTAGCGAACCTCTAGTCGGAGAAATTCTTGATACTAAAGGGGAAAAAGTCATTTATAAAGACTCTCAACCTGTCACTATTGCCCAAGTAAAGGAAGCGATTCAAAACAAGTAATAAACTGATATAAATAAATATAACCGGCCTATTGTTAAATAGGTCGGTTATTTGACTTTCCAATTCTTATTAATGATTCGCCTTACTTTCCTATACAAAGAAATTACATAAAAGAGACCCTTAGGCCTCTTCTTCTCTCCTTCAAACACTCTGTCACTGTCCATTTACTGTCCAATATAGTGTAATACATCTAAAAATTGTTAATTATGTCGCAGACTAAATCCTTTAAAATCAACATTTCTATGTATAACAAGGCTTAAAGAATCTTAAATTAAGTCTTGCATATTCATCATAGCAATTACATTCCTTCCAACTTCTGAAATTTACAGTTCATTATACCATTTTTTAGGCGCTTGGAAAAGCCTAGGTGAGGGAACTCTGACATCATGCCTGCTGTTTCAGGCAATTTCATGAAGAGAGAAAAGAGTTTTGAAATCTGTGGGCCTCATCTTCCTTTAAAAGCCAGAATGTTCTTTCAAATACTCCTCTTCTTCCTTGGTCGAAGGCCGTCCTAAGATGGCATTCCGATGTGGATAACGCCCAAATTGTTGAAGAATGTCCATGTGCATCTTCTCATACTTCAAACGCTTTTCTAAGCCCGGTTGATCAAATAGGCGCAGAGCTTCTTCATGAATGGTTAAAGATTCCGAATGCATAAAGGGCATGTAGAAAAAGCCTCTTTGTACAACTGGTAATTCTTGGGCTTGTGTTAGGCCTTCTTGGGCCAAGACCAAGGCAAGCGAATCGGTCATAAAGGCTTGGGCCGTCCCTCGAAAAATATTCCGAGGGATTTGGTCCAAAAGCAAAATCTCTGCCAAGCGCCCTTGGGCGGAAGCGCGCCAGCTGAACAATTCTCCACGACTGGCCTTCCAGTAAAGTTCTTCAAAGCGCACGCGCATTTCTTGATCCAGTGCGTCTGATTTTTTGAACCAATCCTCTGGCTTCAACTCTTCGAACCAGAACCTTATCACTTCCTTCATTGCTTAACCTGCCATAATTTTTTCTTTTGTTTTTTCATCCAATGCATCATTCATCCGGCCGTACTTATATCCAGCCAAATCCAAGGCTACATAGGTAAATCCGATTTTTTTCATGTAGTCATTGATCTTGTCATGCAGTTGGATGGCTTCAAGCAGATGGTCTTCTTCCACTTCAATGCGCGCCAAGTCTCCATGCACACGCACACGGGCTTGCTCAAAGCCAAGTCCTACAAGGAACTCTTCCCCTTCAAAAACCCGTTGCACATTTTCTGAAGTGATTTTCACCCCGTATGGGAAGCGTGAGGCAACGCTACAAGATGGCACCTTATTCCAATTGGAGACCCCTCTTTCCTTGGCCAATTGACGAATTTCTGTCTTATAGAGGCCGGCTTCTTGCAAGACACTGCGGACACCCGCTTCGTCCCGAGCCTTGATACCAGGGCGGAAATCGTCGATATCATCCATAATATTGCCGTCCACCAATTGCTCAAAGCCCAGTTCTGTAACTGAATCCTTAATAGTTTGGTACATCAATTGTTTGGTGTAATACCAAATATTGGGCGTATTGGCAGCAATCCGTGGATCACTCAATTCTCTCATTTCCAGACCAAGCACAGGTGCTCCTAGCTGATCGGCCAAGTCGAGCGCTAGATCGAACTCTTCATTTGAAAACATCTCAGAGTTCACGACGGCCGCAATAACATTGTCAGGTCCCAAGGTATCCAAGGCCACCTTCAAGAGATAAGAACTGTCAATCCCACCTGAATAGGTAACGGCTACCTTTCCGATTTTTCGTAAAATATCTTGTAATTTTTCTTCTTTTTCTTTTCTGGTTTGTGCTTCTGTTGCCATCTTAGAATAGCTCCCTTCCGATAAATTCTTCAATCCGTTCATTATCCAAAATCACGATCTTTTGCTGTCGAATATCCAAAACACCTTCTCGTTTTAATTCATTGAGAATGCGATTGACACTGTTTCGCGTCGAAATCCCACAAAAACCGGCAATATCTTCATTGGTAATGTTGAAATCAATCAAGACGCCGTCTTCTTGCTCCACACCAAACAAACTGCTTAGTTTTTGCAAATGAAAACAAACCGCCCCTTTTTTGCCATTCATCATCATATACTGCTGAGACTCCATGCTTTCAGACAGTTTATTACGATAATAGTCCCTCACATAGTCCTGCAGCTCTTTTTGCTCTTTGACAAAATTCCAAAACTTGACCCGAGGAATACGATAAAAACTTGCTTCTTCTGTCTCCACTCGCACATTGAAAGGTGAGTCTGTATAGTTGGACACCTCATCACGAATCAAAGAGACAATGTCAATGGCTTTTAGATAGGAAAAATTAAACTCACGCCCATCACGCATAATGACGCTGGTCTTGACCACACCTTCTTTCAAGATGTAGATGTAATCCTCTTTGATCCCACGATAGGAGAGGTAACTATGGTATTTTTTCTTGACGATCGGCGTTCGCCTCTCTTCCAAAAATTTCACTAAAAATGCTGAATCCACGCGCGTTTTTCCTCCTGTTTTGGCTCTTCATAGAAGTCACACTAATGATACACCTGTTCAAAACGAACGACGTTAACATTTGTTGACACCAATTGGTGCACACCTCTTTTTAAAAAGAATTATACTATAAGTATCAGTATTAATAAAGGAGATCGCAAATAATGGTAGAAATTAAATTACCGTACGACAAAAAATCGATTGTTGCAAAGATTCCAGATGAAAACTTTGCAGGATTGTTAGAGTCTAAGGCGGAAAACTTCCATAACCCACTGTCTGAAGAAGAAACTGTTGAACGTTCAATGGACAACCCTATCGGCAGCCCTACTTTGGAAGAACTTGCTAAAGGCAAAAAAGACATCGTGTTGATCAGTTCTGACCACACTCGTCCCGTTCCTTCTCACATCATCACTCCAATCATTTTGCGTCGTATTCGCTCAGTTAACCCTGATGCACGCGTGCGTATCTTGGTTGCTACTGGTTTCCACCGTCCTTCAACTCGTGAAGAATTGATCAATAAATACGGCCAAGAAATCGTTGACAATGAAGAAATCGTTATGCACATTTCAACAAACGACGATGACATGGTGAAAATCGGTCAACTTCCTTCAGGTGGTGATTGTATCATCAATAAGATCGCTGCTGAAGCTGACTTGTTGCTAGCAGAAGGATTCATCGAATCTCACTTCTTTGCTGGTTTCTCAGGTGGACGTAAATCAGTCCTTCCAGGTATCGCATCATACAAAACTATCATGGCGAACCACTCAGGTGACTTCATCAATTCTGATAAGGCACGTACTGGTAACCTTGACCACAACCCAATCCACGAAGATATGCTTTACGCTGCTCGTACAGCAAACTTGGCCTTCATCGTCAACGTTGTATTGGACGGCGAAAAACACATCATCGGATCTTTCGCTGGGGACATGGTTGAAGCCCACAAAGTTGGTTGTGACTTCGTTGCAGACTTGGCACATGTGTCTAAGATCGAAAGCGACATCACAATTTCTACAAACGGTGGTTTCCCACTTGACCAAAACATCTACCAAGCTGTTAAAGGGATGACTGCAGCCGAAGCTTCTAACAAAGAAGGCGGAACAATCATCATGGTAGCTGGATGTGCAGACGGTCACGGTGGAGAAGGTTTCTATCGCAACCTTGCTGATGTAGAAGATCCAAAAGAATTCTTGGAACAAGCCATCAATACACCTCGTTTAGAGACTGTCCCAGACCAATGGACTTCTCAAATCTTGGCACGTATTTTGGTACACCACCATGTTATCTTTGTATCTGACCTTGTAGATCCTGAATTGATCAAAGGTATGCATATGGAACTTGCAACTTCATTTGACGAAGCGCTTGAAAAAGCCTTTGCTCGTGAAGGAAAAGATGCTAAAGTAACAGTTATCCGCGACGGACTTTCTGTCGTTGTTGAATAGAATCAAACATGGATTTTCAACCCAATCTAGAACAGACACTCCGTTCTTTGCAAGCAGGCCATCTCTCAGTAGAGGATGCGCTGGAGCAAATCAACGGGGTTAAAGAACTAGGGTATGCAGCAATTGATACTGACCGGCAACGTCGCAACGGCTTCCCTGAAGTCGTATACGGCGAAGGAAAGACAGTTGAGCAAATTGAAGGAATCCTGCAATTTCTTTCACAGAAAGAATTGCCGATCCTCACAACAAGAGTCTCTCTCCAAAAGGGAGAGGCTCTTTCTCAGCGCTTTCCGACTGGCCACTATTATCCGGAAGCCCGCTGCTTCGTTCTCAACTCTAAAAAGGAAGAAGCCGATCCTGAACACTACATTGCGGTCGTCACAGCAGGGACAAGTGATGTTCCTGTTGCAGAAGAAGCTGCAGTCACTGCAGAAACCTTTGGCCATTCGGTTCGCCGAATCTATGATGTGGGAGTCGCCGGCATCCATCGCCTCTTCAATCGCTTAGAAGAGATCCAAAAAGCCAGTGTGATCATCGTGATTGCCGGTATGGAAGGAGCTCTTGTTAGTGTTGTAGGAGGTCTTGTGGATGTTCCCGTTATTGCCGTTCCGACCAGCATTGGATACGGAAGCAACCTTCAAGGGCTAACAACCTTGATGAGTATGTTGACCTCTTGCGCTTCTGGCGTAACGGTCGTCAACATTGATAACGGATTTGGTGCAGCTTATTCAGCATGTATGATCAATCGACTCAACCACAATCGAAAGGAAAACTGATGACCAGTCTATTTTTAGAACCTTTTTCTGGAATAAGTGGCGATATGCTCAATGGTCTTCTTGTGGACCTTGGGGCAGATGTCGAGCTTCTTCACACAGAACTCGAGAAACTGGGAGTGGATGGTTTCCACCTCCACGTTCATCGCGTCGCAAAGAGCGCAATTTGGGGAACTGATTTTGATGTTCACCTTCACCACGGGGAGAAAGATACGGGGATTGAAGGTGATTTTGATCACGATCATGAACACCATCATGATCACGAACACCATCACGATCATGAACACCATCATCACCATTCCCACGCGGATGCTCGCAGTTATGCGGATATCCACGATCTGATTGCCGCTTCACAGTTGAGTCCTTTTGTGAAAGAAAAGAGTCTTGAAGTCTTTCTTGATATCGCAAAGGCCGAAGCAGCTGTGCATAACATGCCTGTCGAACAGATTCATTTCCATGAAATTGGTGCCATTGACTCCATCGTCGATATCGTTAGCTTTTTCATCCTAGTGGAATCGCTCGGTATCGATACAGTTTACTCTACTCCTCTCACTGAGGGAAGTGGGACTATTTCAGTTGCCCATGGAGAAATGCCTGTTCCGGTTCCCGCTGTGATGCAGTTGAGAAAAGGAACGACTATTCCGATTACTCAAGACTTCACAGTTAAAACGGAGTTGATTACTCCGACAGGGTTAGCCCTCCTTAAAGCATTGTCACCAATCTTTGAACCAATCCCCTCTCACCTTTCCATCGAAAGTGTGGGCTATGGATTTGGTAAAAGAGAGACTGGAAAATTCAATGCTTTACGCGGTTCGCTATTGAAAGAAGACACCTCTCACAGCACCACTGTTGTTCATCGCACGGAAGATCAAATTATTGAGATCACCACTACGATCGATGATCAAACACCAGAGCAACTCGGTTATATTATCCACCGTTTCCTGGACGCTGGAGCTTTAGATGTCTACTATCGTAGCGTCGTTATGAAAAAGAATCGCCCTGGCTTTGAATTGATTCTCTTGATTCAAGGAAGTCAGTTGGAAGATTTTTCAGCCCTCTTGTTCAAAGAAACCAGTACCATTGGTTTTCGATACCAACAAGTCGACCGAAAGGTCATGCAACGTCGATTTGAACAAATCGATACGGAATTTGGACCCGTTACGGTAAAAATTAACCAGTACGGATCTACCACTAAAAAAACACTTGAATACGAAGACTGTCAGCGTATTGCTACGGAGATGCAGTTGCCGATTCAAGAAGTTTATCACCAATTACAAAAATACATTTATTAATTTAGGAGACATTAATTAACATGACACATCAATTACTTGCAGAAGTTATGAGTACAGCTTTGATGATTATCTTCGGGGTTGGCGTACACTGTGACGACGTTTTGAAGAAAACAAAATATGCTGGAACTGGACACTTATTCGCGATCACTACATGGGCATTCGGTATCACTGTCTGCTTGTTCGTCTTTGGTGGCGTTTCAATGAACCCTGCTATGGCTTTGCTGAAAGTCCTTCTTGGTAAATTGACAATCGCTCAATTCTTCCCAATTGCAATCGCTGAAATGATCGGTGCCTTCCTTGGTGCAGTCATTGCTTACTTTATGTACGCAGACCACTTCAAGATTTCTGAAGGTCAAATTGATGGTGTTGCTATCCGTAACATCTTCTCAACTAACCCTAACTGCCGTAACCTTCCACGTAACTACTTCGTCGAAGCGTTCGCAACATTTATCTTCTTGACATCTATCATGGCTGCTGAACACGCCAACGAAGCAATGCTTCCATTCACTGTTGGTTTGATCGTTTGGGCTATCGGTATGGGTCTTGGTGGTACTACAGGTTTCGCCATGAACCAAGCGCGTGACCTTGGACCTCGTTTCGCTTACCAAATCTTGCCAATCAAAGATAAAGTAAACAACGACTGGCAATATGGTCTTCTTGTACCAGGTACTGCTCCATTTGTTGGTGCTGTCCTTGCCTTCTTCTTCATCCGTTACTTCCTTGGAATCATGTAATAAGTTGATCGAAGAATCATTCAAAAGCAAGCATCGAAGGGTGCTTGTTTTTTTGATTCCTTCATTTTCCGAAGCCGTCCATAAAATGATATAATGGACAAAGCAAATCATGAAAGAAACAAAAGAAGGAAGAACGACATGACTCATTTTCACACCATTGTCATCGGTGGTGGCCCAGCAGGTATGATGGCGACCATTGCCAGCGCCTCTTATGGCCAACCTACACTACTAATCGAAAAAAATAAAAAGCTGGGTAAGAAACTTGCAGGTACCGGAGGGGGTCGCTGTAATGTCACAAACAACGGGACCTTAGACGATTTGATGGCCGGTATCCCTGGAAATGGCCGTTTCCTTTACAGTGTGTTTTCCCAATTTGATAATCATGATATCATCCAATTTTTTACCGATAATGGCGTCAAGTTAAAAGTCGAAGACCATGGCCGGGTCTTTCCTGTTAGTGATCAATCTCGCACCATCATTCAAGCCTTAGAAAATAAGATTCTTGAGCTTGGTGCTAGCATTGCCACCAACTGTGAAGTGGTCTCTGTCACCAAGCCAGAAGACGTCTTCATCGTCAAATCAGCTGAAAACACTTGGACAGCTGATAAGCTGATCGTTACGACTGGAGGCAAATCCTACCCTTCTACCGGCTCTACTGGCTACGGACACGAAATTGCCCGTCACTTCAAACATAACATTACGGATCTAGAAGCGGCAGAAAGCCCTCTTTTGACAGATTTCCCACACAAGGCCCTCCAAGGGATCTCTCTGACAGATGTGACCCTCAGCTACGGTAAACACATCATCACACACGACCTTCTCTTTACCCATTTTGGACTTTCTGGCCCTGCAGCCCTTCGGATGTCCAGCTTTGTTAAAGGCGGGGAAATCTTATCTCTGGACCTCCTTCCGACTACTTCTTCTCAAGACTTAAAAGACTTTCTAGAAGAGCATCGAGAAAAGGCCATTAAAAATAGCCTCAAAGCCCTGCTTCCTGAACGATTAGCTGATTTCTTGGCGCAAGGATTCCCTGAAAAAGCCAAGCAACTCACTCCTCTTCAAACAGAAGAGCTCATTCAAAAGATCAAAGAGCTACCTATCCCCGTCACTGGGAAGATGTCACTAGCCAAATCCTTTGTCACCAAGGGTGGTGTCAGCCTTAAAGAAATCAATCCTAAGACCCTAGAAAGTAAGCTCGTTCCTGGACTCCACTTTGCAGGAGAAGTCCTCGATATCAATGCACATACAGGCGGTTTTAATATTACAGCCGCCCTCTGTACCGGTTGGGTAGCAGGGAGCCTTCATTATTAAAAAAAACGAACTCGATTTTCCATCGAGTTCGTCTTTTTATTGTTCTTTGGTTAATGAAAAACGGAAATCATTGTATTTGGTGTAGTCAAATTCTGTATTGACAGGCGCTGTGAAAACAATCGGGGTATAGTGTCCTTCTTCTAAGACAAAACCTGGCTCCAGTCGGAAGTTGGCTACACCTAGCCCTGTGATCCCAGGAAGCAAGGCATCAGCTCCATCCAATCCTTCTGACTCCCAATAGTAGATATTGCCTGTTGCTTTTACTGCTCTTGCTGTATAGGTAGCTGTCCGAGTTGGTTCGCTATCATTTTTGAAGCTAACCACTGTTGTCACATCTCCATTGGCATCCACTGTCATTTTAATCGCATCCGCTTGTGGACTAGATCCTACCCAAGTTCCCACCAATTCTGCAGGGACAGGAGCTTGCGTCGTAGTAGACGCATTCTCGGTCTTACCAGAGTCTTTTGCAGCTGTCGCGCTACTTGCTTGAGTCGAAGAGCTAGCTGTATCGTTTGCCTGAGAGGAAGATGCTGCACTCTTTTTGCTATTACTTTTGGCTTTTTTCTCTACCTTGCTGGTAGATGCTTTTGCGGATGAGGTAGCTGTCTTTTTATCCTTTGCACCACAACCACCGAGAGCTAGACCAAGTGACGCAGCCACCAGAACAGCGGCACTCCAACGGAAGATTGATTTTTTCATACGATCACCTCTTTATCTTTCTGACTCCCATTATACTCCAATTATTACAAAAATCAAGTTTTTTTTGTAATAATTGTAACTTTTTTGTAACATATTTTTACATTTAAAATACCAATCGCAATAGGGCAATCAAGACAATTCCAAACAAAACAGTTCCCATAAGGTTTTTGTAACGAAAGGCTACAAAGAGACTGGGAATGGTCACCACTAGGTCCAACCAGTGGAGCTGCGGGAGGCTTCCAATTTTCCCATCTACTAAGCTTGATAAAACCAAGGCAAAGATAATGGAAATAGGCAGGTATTTGAGAAAGCGGGTTACAGGAGCCGGCAGTCCTTTGTATTTGACCAAGAGGAAGGGCAAGATCCGAGGAATCCAGGTAACGAGGGCTGAGGCCAGAATGGCCATGAAGATATAACTATTCACGCGCATCACAGACCACCCCCACAAAACAGCCGATCAAGGTCGCAGCTAGCACAGCTAGCGGTTGCGAAACAAAAAAGAGTAGGAGAAAGAAACTCACTGCTACTGCTAACAGCACCATGAGCATGGTCTTGGTCTTTTCTGTCAGTTGCATTCCTTGAAACTGGGCTGCAAAAATCCCAATAAACATAGCCACCAAAGCAAAATCAAGCCCAAAAGCCTTTGGATCAGGTAGGAGAGATCCTAGAGCTGTTCCGATAACCGTCGCACTGATCCAGGCCACATAGCCTACTAGATTGTTCCCATGCATCCAAGAAACTGTAATGGTATCCGTCTTTAACTTCTCACTCAAGTAGACCCCATAACTCTCATCGGTCAGGAGGCTTCCAATCCCGATGGTATGAGCGAGACTAGCATCCTTAAAGTCAGACGACGTATGCAGACTCATCAACATATTACGGAGATTGATCAAACACACCGTCAAGGCCATATTCAATATCGAAGAATGAGCCGCAATCAGAGAGATCATCGCAAACTGGGCCGCCCCAGCATAGACCAATACACTCATCAAGGCCATCTCCAAAGGAGAAAGATAGGGAGACGCCACCACACCGCAAGCCAGGCCAATACTGATATAGCCCAAAGCCGTCGGAAGCGCGTCTCTCACCCCCTGCCAAAAATCTTTTTCCACTCTCTCACTCCTTTCTAAATCATTGACCTCTATTATAACACAAGAAAAAAAGTTGAAAAAGGACCAATGAGAGACTCAAACCATTTCTACTGCCCTTATATTTTAAAATCTTAATTAGCCTTCCAATTGTAAACTATAGATAAAATTGTAAGGGTTACAAAAACGATCATATAAATGATGTAGAGAACGAGAAAGAGAAGAGCTAACTTTTTATACAGTTTATCTTTATTACAAAAACGTTCAACATAGGACTCTCTTGGATTTTGAGGATTATACCAGACAGTCATAGTAGATCCTTTAGGAAAGGCTTCTTCTAAAACGTTTGTATAGGAGACCATTGAGTTTCTAGAAATCACTAGATTTTCACTCAAAAGATCCGGTGTATCAGCTACCGCCTTCCGACTCATCCAGGGGGCCGATTTCACCACGGTCCAACGATATTCCAGTTGTCTCTTATATGCTATTCCATCAACAATATATTCTACAATTGGTGGAATCACCTGTTTTGCGTATGCATACCCAACAACAATACCATCAACCCGTTCTGTTGCTAGATTTTTCCTTCTTGCAAAACGCTTAGAAATGTAGGAATAGATGAAGAAAGCAGTTAGGAAATAGATAGAGCCACCCCCTATTGCAAAAAGAAATATAATATATAATGGCATTTTTCTACCTCTTATTTTAAAGAATATTAATATCCATCAAATCTTCCTTACTCACCATTTCCCACTGCTTGAGATATGCTCTCCATCATATCGGGCCATTTAGATAATTGGTAATCAAATTTGAACATAAATATCACTATAAAACTAATCATCAAAAAGAGTGCTGCAATGGCTTCATTTCCAATGACAAATAAAAGAATAGCGGCTACAGTTAGGAACCTAAAAAGATTGACCAGAAATGTAAAGTACACCTTCCGTCTCTTTAATGCCTTAATTAACTTCTTGCACTGATCCTCATCCAACTTGGATGGCTGTAATTTCAGGCTTGCATGGTAATATCGAATGATCCACGCAGCTAGGAAGTAGGAGATAACACCTAAAATCGGAATCGTTCCAAGTCGTACCAACTGATTGTCAAATATTCCAGCTTCCGCTAATCCATCCGAAATTTTGTTGATAATAAATAATGTAATAGGGAGCAATACATAAGACCAGTAGTTAGGAGAAGATGTCTCTTCTAGTAAGATTTTTTCCTCCCAATCAAAATGGTAATTCTTGTTCTCCCATATCCCTAAATTAATCATTGTTTGCATAACAACCTCTTTTTCACTCTCCTTGTATGTTTCCTAAAATTTCTCTCAGTACCAATTTGAAATAGGTTTACCGTTATAATACTTTTGAATCTCATCGAACTGAGAGATTTTCGTATCTTTATTTTCTACACTCAGTTCTTTAGGTAGATAGGCATAATCGTACACAGAGGAACCTAATGTAAGAAATTCTGTTTCTAGATCTATCAGTTCTTTCCCATTCGTAATCACACCATTCTCAGAATTAATCACTTTATATGCAAAACCTTCTGGTTTTGAAAAGAGGTTAAATGCAGTCGGATAGGATGCCTTTAAATTGATATTCCCTTTGTAAGATTCCTTCTTCCAAAAACCATTATCAAACGGAAGAACTCCAGCAGTGTAGCCTTTACGGGTAGAAATTGAGAGATACACTCTATTTTTCTCATTCACGTCTTCTTCCGTTATTTCTTTATCAATTTTAAGGGTTTTAAGATTAAGCAAAAAATAACGTGGCTGAGTTTGCTTCATAATTTTAATGATAGCGTAATCATTCCCATTCATTTTTCGAAGAGTTGGAAAAGATCCATAGAGTTCGAAATCATCATTTTTTACATACTCCACCATCATCTTCCAAAGATCGACTTCCTTTCGTTTCGCCTTACTCCCTGTCAAATCATAAATCTCTAAATGGGCATATTCATCCGACTTCATTTTTTTCGATGGAATAATACCTCTTACTCTGTTTCTTTGTCTAACCAAATAGTTAGAGTTCACCTCAACCCAATCTGATGAATCGGGAGACTTCAAAGATTTCTTCCGTTCTTTTTCATCAAACTTCCATTCGACCACAAGCCCATTTTTAGCATGTATAAATTGAAAGTCTTTAATATCTGATTTCGCATTATAGACCGAAAATTCGTATGACTCTTTACTCTTATCACTTTTTTCAATTTTCTTGTGTGATACGCATCCTGCAACCAGTAGCAAACAGACCGCAAAGACAAGCATCGTACCAATTCTATATTTAGAGCTCTTCTCTTTCTTCATATCTATTCTCTTCCTCCTAGATCTTTCATTCCTTCTATCATACCGAATTTTCTTTCACCTCGCAAATCCGCTACTAGTTGGTGAGATCCCAGCAAAAAAGCCATTGGACCTTGCACATCCAATTGGCTCCTTTATCTTATTCAATTCCTTCAAAGGCTAGGCTTGGTTTGGCGTTGAGGTCCCAGCCTGCGAAGTTTTCTTTGTTCCATTCGCTGACGCTGGCATAGGCGATCATCCCTGCATTATCCCCGCAGAGGCGCAGAGGCGGAATGATGACCTTGACATCGGTGATCTCAGAAGCCAAGCGTTCACGAAGGCCTTGGTTGGCTGCGACCCCACCAGCAACGACTAGGGTTTTGACTGGATATTTCTCCAAAGCCTTCTTGGTCTTGGCCATGAGAATGTCTAATGCGGCTGCTTGGAAACTCGCTGACAGGTCTGCATTGGAGAGGCTTTCTCCTTTTTGCTGCGCATTATGGTGCAGATTGATAAAGGCCGATTTGAGTCCTGAAAAGGAGAATTCCAGATTGTCTTCCTTGATCATGGCCCGTGGGAAATCATAGATATCATCCCCTTGGTGGGCCAGCTGATCAATTTCACGTCCTGCTGGATAGGTCAAGCCCATGACGCGCCCGACCTTGTCATAAGCTTCTCCGACAGCATCATCACGGGTCTCTCCGACGATCTTATAATCACCCGCTTCACTGACGTAGACTAGCTCGGTATGTCCTCCACTCACCAGCAAGGCCAAAAGCGGAAACTCTAAGGGCTCGACGCTTTGAGCAGCCATCAAGTGTCCTGCCATATGATTGACAGGAATCAAAGGGAGGCCGTGCGCCCAGGCAAAGGCCTTGGCTGCTGCTAGGCCGACCAAAAGAGCTCCAACCAGGCCTGGACCGTAGGTAACAGCCACAGCTGTGACATCGGCTTCAGTGATGCCAGCTTCTTCCAGGGCTTCTTCAATACAAGCGGTGATGACTTCCACATGGTGACGAGAGGCTACCTCAGGTACTACCCCACCAAAACGCTTGTGACTTTCGATTTGACTGGCAATGACATTGGACAAGAGTTGGTCGTCATTTTTCAATACAGCCACGCTGGTCTCATCGCAAGATGTCTCAAAAGCCAAAATATATCTATCTTTCATTTGGGTTCCTCTTCATGATCACAGCATCCTCTATGGGATCGTGATAGTAGTTTTTCCTCCGTGCAATTTCTTCAAAGTGCATTTTTTTATATAGGCCTTGGGCCGGTTGATTGGACACGCGCACTTCTAAGAAAATCTCTTTTTGGTCCGGCAACTGCGCGAGTAACTGCTGAGCTAGGCCTTGGCCTTGAAAGGCGCGCTTGACCGCAATCTGTAGGACCTCTGCTTCATAGAGAGTCTCTTGAATGGCGACAAATCCAAGGACTTGCCTCTCATCCACAGCTAGGAAATAGAAGATCGATTCCTGCTCTAAATCAGCTTCAATCTGCTCCAACTTCCAGGGACTAGCTTCATAGACATCTTCCAGCACAGCGAGAATGGCGGCCGCATCCTGGCTGCTCCCTTTCCTGATTGTTCCTTCCATCATAGGCGCTTGATGTAAGAGGTCGTTGTTTCCGTGTGGTCTTTGAGCCAATTTTCCTCTGCTTCGACCCGTTTGAGATAATGAGGGACAAAATCATGGAGGCTAGCAGGCGCTTGTTTGAGACCGAGACGTCCGATTTTCACTGCATCTGGCAAGGTTTCATAGTAAGCAGCACTTGGCAGGCTAGAGGCAATCTGCTCTTTAAAGGCCGTGACTTCTCCGACAAAGGTGACCTGCTCACTTGTTGCTGCACGCTCTAGGACTTCCTCAAATGGAAAATGCCCTTCTGGTGCAACCAGCTGATCATTTTGGTAAAAGCCCGCATAAACGTTGTTCCGACGGGCATCCATGACAGGCACTACCAAACCTTCTAGATCATCTGGCACTAAGGCTAAGAGGCTCGAAACCCCGACCAAGTCAATCCCTAAGGTATGAGCCAAGGTCTTTGCGGTTGCGACTGCAATGCGCAGCCCAGTGTAGCTCCCAGGACCTTCTGCCACCACAATGCGATCCAAGTCCTTGGGTGTCAAGTCAATTTGTTGCATCAAAAAATCGATGACCGGCATCAAGGTAATACTATGATTCTTTTTAATGGTTAATGTTGTTTCTGCAAGTAGAGTCTCATCTTCTAAAATCGCTACAGAAAGAGCCTTACTCGAGGTATCAAATGCTAATAATTTCATTTCCTACTCCTCTTGAACTGGATTATATTATACTACAAATTCCCTTCAAATCCCAGCGAAACTCTCCTCTAGAGCGCAGGATTTTCCTATGCAAAACCGCTCAAAAGCTTCTCTATTATAGCCCTTTGCCTCTCTTACTTTTCCAGTCTATCTTTTACTTACAGGCAAATTTATGATATAATGATAATTAATTGTATCGAATCAGGTCCACTAGTTGCGAGTAGGAAACTCTAGTGATTGCACTCCTTCGTAGCTAACAAATAGACCGAAATAATGAAAGGAAAATTACTTCATGATTTACAAAGTTTTTTATCAGGAAACAAAAGACCGCAACCCTCGTCGTGAAACCACGCATGCACTTTATCTCGATATTGATGCACCAAATGAACGCGAAGGACGCATCCAAGCTCGTCAATTGGTTGAAGCAAACACAGATTTCAACATTGAATTTATCACACCACTTTCTGAGCAACACCTTGCTTACGAGAAAGAGTCAGGTGCTTTTGAACTAACGGAGTACTAATCCATGGCTTATACCTTAAAACCTGAAGAAGTTGGTGTATTTGCCATTGGTGGACTTGGAGAAATCGGAAAAAATACCTACGGGATCGAATACCAAGATGAAATCATCATTGTCGATGCCGGGATCAAATTTCCAGAAGATGACCTCCTTGGGATCGACTATGTAATCCCAGATTACTCTTATATCGTTGACAATATCGATCGCGTCAAAGCGGTCCTCATTACCCACGGACACGAAGACCACATCGGTGGGATTCCTTTCCTTTTGAAGCGAGCCAATGTCCCTATCTACGCTGGACCTTTGGCGCTTGCCTTGATCCGTGGAAAATTAGAAGAGCACGGTCTTCTTCGTGATGCCAAACTCTACGAAATCAACCAAAACACTGAGCTTCAATTTAAAAATCTTAAAGCAACCTTCTTCCGTACGACTCACTCGATTCCAGAACCTTTAGGGATTGTGATTCACACCCCTCAAGGAAAGATTGTCTGTACCGGAGACTTCAAATTTGACTTCACACCTGTTGGGGAACCGGCTGACCTCCATCGTATGGCGGCCCTTGGAGAGGAAGGCGTTCTCTGTCTGCTTTCAGACTCAACCAACGCGGAAATCCCAACCTTTACTAACTCTGAAAAAGTGGTTGGCCAATCCATCATGAAGATCATCGAAGGCATCCATGGACGCATCATCTTTGCTTCCTTTGCTTCGAATATCTTCCGTCTCCAACAAGCTGCTGAGGCCGCTGTCAAGACAGGTCGTAAGATCGTCGTCTTTGGACGCTCAATGGAAAAAGCCATCGTCAATGGAATTGAGCTTGGCTACATCAAGGTCCCTGCTGGAACCATTATCGAGCCAAATGAGATCAAAGACTATGCGGCCAATGAGATTCTGATCATGTGTACAGGAAGCCAAGGAGAGCCAATGGCAGCCCTCTCTCGGATTGCCAACGGAACGCACCGCCAAGTGCAACTCCAACCAGGAGATACCGTGATCTTCTCTTCTAGTCCGATTCCTGGAAATACAACCAGTGTGAATAAATTGATCAATACGATTTCTGAAGCGGGTGTAGAGGTTATTCACGGGAAGATCAACAACATCCATACTTCTGGACACGGGGGGCAACAAGAACAAAAACTCATGCTCCGCTTGATCAAACCAAAATACTTCATGCCTGTCCATGGTGAATACCGGATGCAGAAGATCCACGCAGGACTTGCGCGTGATTGCGGAGTGGAAAAAGACAATATCTTCATCATGAGTAATGGTGATGTCCTCGCTCTAACAGCCAACTCTGCTCGGATCGCAGGAAGCTTTAACGCCCAAGATATCTATGTCGATGGAAACCGCATCGGGGAAATCGGGGCTGCTGTCCTTCGTGACCGGAGAGACCTTTCCGAAGACGGTGTCGTGCTTGCTGTTGCGACTGTTGACTTCAAATCGAAGATGATCCTGGCTGGACCAGACATCTTGAGCCGTGGTTTCATCTACATGCGTGAATCAGGAGATCTGATCCGTGAAAGCCAACGCATCCTCTTCAATGCAATTCGCATCGCCTTGAAGAACAAAGATGCCAATATCCAAACCGTCAATGGTGCGATTGTCAATGCTCTTCGTCCATTCCTATACGAAAGCACGGAACGTGAACCCATCATTATTCCAATGATTCTCACACCAGATGACGAAAATTAACAAAACAACCAGTTGAGACTACTGTTTCAACTGGTTTTATGGTGTCTTTTTGAGGATCAAAAAGAGGCTGGGACAAAAATCGGTAATTCGTTAGAATTCGATTTCGTCGTCCCACCTCCGCACAGTTGAGTAGGGCTGTAAAAGCTGATGAAATCAGCGTAGTAGAGCCCACTCAACCACTGCGTCTTGCTCGACAATCCAAAAATAATTGAGAGGCTAGGACTTTTGTCCTAGCCTCTTTACTCTTGTTTCTTAATAAAGATCTAAATAGTTATCTACTTCCCATTGAGATACGAAAGTCGCATAGCTTGCCCATTCGATTCGTTTGGCTTCAAGGAAGCTGGTGTAGATGTGTTCACCCAAGGCAGCTTTCACCACTTCGTCTTCTGTCAAGGCTTTCAAGGCATTGTGAAGGGTAGAAGGGAGATCTGTGATTCCAGCTGCTCTACGTTCTTCCGGTGTCATCACATAGATATTTTCTTCGATCGGAGCAGGTGCTTCGATTTTATTTTCAATACCATGAAGGCCGACTTCAAGCAAGACTGCCAAGGCTACATAAGGATTGGCCATTGGGTCTACGGAGCGTAATTCCAAACGAGTTCCCATACCACGTGATGCTGGCACACGTACCAATGGGGAACGGTTGCGGCCTGCCCAAGCGATATAAACAGGTGCTTCATATCCAGGAACCAAACGTTTATAAGAGTTGACGGTTGGGTTGGTCACCGCTGTAAAGTTATATGCATGCTTGATCAAGCCACCCAAGAAGTGATAAGCTGTTTCTGACAATTGCATGCCCTTTGGATCTTCTGGATCAAAGAAGGCATTGTTGCCATCTTGGTCAAAGAGAGACATATTACAGTGCATACCTGATCCAGCAATTCCAAATTTTGGTTTGGCCATAAAGGTTGCATACAAGCCGTGTTTACGAGCGATGGTCTTCACAACGAGTTTAAAGATTTGAATCTTGTCACAAGCGCGGAGCACTTCGTCATACTTAAAGTCGATTTCATGCTGACCAACGGCTACTTCGTGGTGGCTGGCTTCTACTTCAAAGCCCATTTTGGTCAAGACATTTACGATTTCACGACGAGTGTTATCTGCAAGGTCTGTTGGAGCCAAGTCAAAATAGCCACCTTTGTCGTTTACTTCAAGAGTTGGATCTCCATTTTCGTCCAACTTGAAGAGGAAGAATTCTGGTTCTGGACCAAGGTTAAAGGATTTGAATCCAAGTTCTTCCATATGACGAAGGGCACGTTTTAAGTTGCCACGTGGGTCGCCCGCAAATGGTTTCCCTTCAGTCGTATAGACATCACAGATCAAGCCAGCTACGCTACCATTTTCATCTCCCCAAGGGAAGACTGTCCATGTATCCAAATCTGGGTAAAGATACATATCTGACTCGTTGATACGGACAAATCCTTCGATAGAAGAACCATCAAACATGGCTTTGTTTGAAAGAACCTTGTCCAGTTGCTCATCGGTAGCTGGAATTTCGACGTTCTTCATAGTTCCCAAAATATCAGAGAACATCAAGCGAATAAAAGTAACATTTTTTTCTTTTACTTCACGGCGAATATCTGCAGCAGTAATTGACATTTTTGTCTCCTTAAAATAGATTACAAGCTTATGAAATGATCAACGAAATTGACCATATGGCGATGGGGAAGATGTGAAGCGACTTTGCTGAAGAATGTCACGATGAAGAGCCTTACGAATGGCTTCTTGGCTGACCACCTTGGTTTGCTCTTGCTCTTTTTCCGCATATCTCTTCTTGATATCTGCAATATTCAAACCATCTGAGATATAATCTTTGATCTCAAGCAGGCGGTCCATATTGTCCAATGAATACATGCGGCGATTGCCTTCTGTTCGATCAGGAGAAATTAACCCTTGATCTTCATAATAACGAATCTGACGAGCTGTCAAGTCGGTCAACTTCATAACACTTCCAATTGGAAAGACTGCCAGTGAGCGTCGTAATTCCTTTTCCTTCATACCATTCCTCTTTCTATTCTATTATATCGAAAAAAAAATCTATGTCAAGATTAAATGTTATATAATCTTACATAGGTTTTTTGTGCTTCTTGAGAAAATCCCGAATGCGATCGACATCCGAGTTGACCAAAATCGCAACAAAAACGCCGATAAAGGTCTCAAATATTCGGGCAAAAACATACAAGAAGGTTTCTCCGTTAGGAATCGAGAGAGTAATGATCAGCATTGCCGAAACTCCTCCGATAATTCCTGCTTTATTATTCATAGCGACATTTGTCATAATGGTTAACATGGTCGCAATTGGGACAAAAATCAGAGTCACCCAATACGCCCCATGAAAGAGCGTTTTTAAAAGGAAGAACAAAACAGCATAAAAACCTCCGATACTATTGCCCATGACACGCGAAGCCCCGAAGTGGACACTCTTATCAAAGTCTTCCCTCAAACTAAAAACAGCTGTCAAGGTCCCGATCTGAAGGCCGCGCCAGCCAAATATTCCAAAAATAAGTAGTACAATAAAAACGGCAATCCCTGTTTTAAAGGTTCTCATCCCCAAACGGAATTTGGACCAATCAAATTTGTGTCGTTTAAAGTAATCCATGGTCACCTATCTTTCTATCTCTATCATTCTACCATATTTTCAGAAAGGAGAGAACAGGTAAAAATAGAAAGAAAAGAGAGTGGGACAGAAATCGGTAATTCGTTAGAATTCGATTTCGTCGTC
>OLNS01001182.1_pt1 | contig 21038 bp, 26 predicted proteins | sample 1673031 | NCBI WGS metagenome assembly OLNS01 (sample SAMEA3136748, study PRJEB25190) | human gut metagenome | biome: human gut; feature: human-associated habitat; material: faeces | place: Austria | collected 2013
GAAAGTAAAAAACTCTTAAGAATAGCGCGATATCAGCATTCCTAAGAGTTTTCACTATATAGTACCCAACCTACAAAATAGCAATGTTTCTATTGCTGGTAGGGTTTGTCTACGTTCTGAAACACGGCGGTATGCCGTGTTTTTTTGTATGATTCTGTAAGAGAAAAAAATTAAGTAACCTATTTTTAGACCATTTTCCAGAAATAATCGATGATATAGGTCAGGCCGTAGGTGTAGATGACGAGGGTGATAGGTTTGCAGAGAATAATAATGGTCATGTAGCGTTTGAAGGTCATATTGGTCAGACCTGCCAGCATACAGATGAAGTCAGCGGGACTAACCGGCCAGATCATCATGAAGATAAAGAATCGATCGAACCGCTTGCCTTCATTGAGCCAGCCAATGTACTTGTCGTAGGTCTTCTGACTGACCATGGATTGGACGAACTTAGGTCCGTACATTCTGGCGAGATGGAAGATAATGGCACAGCCAATCACGATGCCGATGTAATTGTAGATGGTCCTGATAATATGACCATAGATGAAAACACCTGCTACAGATGTCAGGGCGCCGGGAATAATAGGGACCACTGTCTGAAGGATCTGAAGAAAGATAAAGAGAGGTGGTCCAAAAATACCTGCTTGCAAAATAAAAGCTGACAAGGTTTCTTTGGATTGAAGGATGCCAGAAAAGTAGGCCCAGATACAAAAGGCCAAGGTCCCAAGAGCACCAATGATAGACGACCAATTAATGATGCGCTGGAGAAGAGGAGAGACCTCTTTTAAGCTTGTTTGTTTCATAAAAAATTCCGAGTTCTTTTTCTTCTACTATACCATGTTTTTGGAACTTTGTAAGGATTTTGTCTATTTTTTGAGTAGTGAAAGCGACCTGATTGGAGTCTGTCGCTGTTTTAGTCGTGAAGCGGGTGCAAAATGGGCCTTTTTATGCTACAATGAAAGGAGTATAAAAAATGGAGAAAAACGTGTCAATCGAAAATTACAAACCAGATTTTGCGGTGGAAGCAGCTTATGATCTCACCGTTGCAGACTTGAAAAAACAGGGTATCAAGGCGGTCCTTGTGGATTTGGATAATACCTTGATTGCTTGGAATAACCCGGATGGGACTCCCGAAATGCGCCAGTGGTTGCACGACCTTCGTGATGGAGGGATTCGGGTTATCGTGGTGTCTAATAATAGTCCCAAACGGGTTAAGCGCGCTGTTGAGAAATTTGATATTGACTATGAAGCCTGGTCGCTCAAGCCCTTTACCTTTGGGATTGATCGTGCCCTCAAACGTTTTCACTATGAGAAAAATGAAGTGGTCATGGTCGGGGATCAACTGATGACGGATATCCGGGCTGCCCATCGTGCAGGCATTCGTTCGATTTTGGTCAAGCCTTTGGTCGAGCATGACTCGATCAAGACGCAGATCAACCGGGCGCGTGAACGCCGTGTCATGAAGCAAATGGCCGAAAAATATGGTCCGATTGTATACAAAAAAGGAATTTAAGAATGGAAGAATTATTCTGTATCGGCTGTGGAGCCCCCATTCAGACAGAAAACAAAGAGGGGCTAGGCTATACTCCCCAATCAGCTCTTGAAAAGGGTTTGGAAACAGGCGAAGTCTATTGCCAACGCTGTTTCCGTCTCCGTCACTATAATGAAATCACAGATGTGCATCTGACAGATGATGATTTCCTAAAACTCCTTCACGAAGTAGGAGATAGTGATGCTCTCGTGGTCAATGTAGTGGATATTTTTGACTTTAATGGATCCGTTATCCCTGGCCTACCACGCTTTGTAGCAGGAAATGATGTCCTCTTGGTCGGAAACAAAAAAGACATCTTGCCTAAGTCTGTCAAGGATAGCAAGGTAACCCATTGGTTGATGGAGCGGGCCCACGAAGAAGGCATGCGTCCTGTCGATGTGGTCCTCACCTCTGCCCAAAACAAGAGTGCTATCAAGGACTTGATGGAAAAGATTGAGCAGTACCGTAAGGGCCGTGATGTCTATGTGGTGGGTGTGACCAACGTTGGGAAATCGACCCTTATCAATGCAATCATCCAAGAAATCACTGGGGACAAGGATATCATCACGACCTCTCGCTTCCCAGGGACGACACTGGACAAGATCGAAATTCCGTTGGACGATGGATCCTATATCTACGATACACCCGGGATTATCCATCGCCACCAGATGGCCCATTACTTGACAGCAAAAAATCTCAAGTATGTCAGCCCTAAAAAGGAAATCAAACCCAAAACTTATCAGCTCAATCCAGGGCAAACCCTCTTCTTGGGTGGTCTAGGACGTTTTGACTTTATCAAGGGAGAAAAGCAAGGTTTCACCGCCTTCTTTGACAACGAACTCAAACTTCACCGAACCAAGCTTGAAGGAGCGACTGCCTTTTATGACAAGCATGTCGGTGGTTTACTAACTCCACCTAATAGCAAGGAAAAAGAAGAGTTCCCACCCTTGGTTTCTCATGAGTTTACCATCAAAGACAAGACAGACCTCGTCATCTCAGGACTCGGCTGGATCCGCGTCAATGGAGAAGCCAAAGTAGCTGTCTGGGCACCAGAAGGCGTTGCCGTCGTTACCCGCAAAGCTATTATTTAAAAAAACAGGAAAAAATATATCTGAAGAGCGAACAAAGTGAGCTCATAAAGAGATCGTTATTGCCGTGGTGTAGTTGCCAATCGATCGATTGGCAAGGGCAAAATGGAGACCAAGGCTCCATTTTGAGGTGAGGAAATCCATTTTTCAAAGATGAAATCTTTGAAAAATTAGTTCCGGCCGTCCCCACCACTTAAAATAACGATCAAAAAAAAGGAAGTAAAAACATGACATTAACATCTAAACAACGGGCTTTCCTCAATAGCCAAGCCCACAGCCTCAAACCCATTATCCAAATTGGGAAAAACGGGCTCAATGACCAAATCAAAACCAGTGTGCGCCAAGCGCTTGATGCGCGCGAACTGATCAAGGTAACTCTTCTTCAAAATACGGATGAGAACATCCATGAAGTAGCAGAAATCTTGGAAGAAGAAATCGGCGTGGAAACGGTCCAAAAGATTGGTCGGATTCTCATCTTGTTTAAACAATCGAGCAAAAAAGAAAATCGTAAAATTTCAGCGAAGGTAAAAGAAATTTAAGACATCGAGGAGAGCAAACCTATGGCAATTGAACTATTGACTCCCTTTACCAAGGTAGAGTTAGAGCCAGAGATCAAAGACAAGAAACGCAAACAAGTTGGTATTTTGGGTGGAAATTTCAATCCGGTCCACAATGCCCATTTGGTCGTTGCGGATCAAGTGCGCCAACAATTAGGGTTAGATAAGGTGCTCTTGATGCCTGAGTATGAGCCGCCGCATGTCGATGCCAAGGGGACGATTGCTGAGCACCATCGCCTTAAGATGCTGGAATTAGCCATTGAAGGCATTGAAGGTCTGGAGATCGAGACGATTGAACTCGAGCGGAAAGGGATTTCCTATACCTACGACACCATGCTCTTGCTCAATGAACGGGATCCAGACACAGATTATTACTTCATTATTGGTGCAGATATGGTAGATTATTTACCAAAATGGCACCGCATCGATGAATTGGTGGAGATTGTGCAATTTGTCGGGGTCCAGCGGCCACGCTATAAGGCGGGGACTTCTTATCCGGTGATCTGGGTGGATGTTCCTCTCATGGACATCTCTTCTAGTATGGTGCGTGATTTTGTAGCCAAGGGTCGGACGCCGAATTTTATGTTGCCAAAACCAGTCTTAGACTACATCAAGAAAGAAGGATTGTATCAATGACCTATGAAAACTATCTAGGCTTTTCTCGTGAGGTCTTGCTTGAAAAAATGCGCCAAATCCTGCCAGAAAAGCGGCTTACTCACTGTTTAGGGGTTGAGAAGGCTGCGCGTGACTTGGCCAAACGCTATGGGGCTGACGAAGAGCAGGCTGGCCTAGCAGGTTTGTTACATGACTACGCCAAGAAATTATCAGATCAGGAATTTCTGGACTTGATCGATCGCTATGAGCTGGATCCAGCATTAAAAAACTGGGGCAACAATGTCTGGCATGGGATGGTCGGGATTTATAAGATCCAAGAAGACCTCGGACTGACAGATCCAGCCATTCTTCGCAGTATTGAGATTCACACCGTGGGGAGTGGACAGATGTCAACCTTAGACAAGATTGTCTATGTGGCAGATTACATTGAGCACAACCGGGCCTTCCCGGGAGTGGATCAAGCACGTGACATCGCTCAAGTCTCTTTGGATCGTGCCGTGGCTTATGAGACGGCTCGCACAGTCGAACACCTAGCCCACCAAGGATTGCCCATTTATCCCCAAACCCTTGAAACCTATAACGCCTTTGTGAAGTATTTGAAAGAGGAGCAATGAGTGAAAACAGCTTTTATCATTATTGATGTACAAAATATCTTAGTGGAAACAGGCTTTGAGACAGAAATGATCTTAGAGAAGATCGCTTATTTGCAAGATCAGGCTAGAAAACAGCAGGTTGAAATCATCTATATACAGCATATTGAAACGCCAGAGGCTTTAACTTCGGAAGATTGGCAATTATCGCCTCTGTTGAAAAGACAGGCGAATGAAAAGGTATTTCAGAAGCGATACAATAGCATGTTTAAGGAGACAGGATTAAAAGAATACTTGGATCAACAAGGGATTGAACAACTGGTCCTGTGTGGTATGCAGACAGAATATTGTGTCGATACATCCGTCAAAGTCGGGTTTGAATACGGCTACAAGCTGGTCATTCCAGAAGGAGCTGTCACAACCTTTGATGGAGAGGATATTCCGGCAGAAACGCTTAATGAATTTTATGAAAATATTTGGGCAGAACGTTTTGCGGATGTCTTAGATTACAAATCAATTTTTTAAGGAAAGAGGATTACATGAAAGAAAAAGAACTACTTGAACTAGTTGTCAAAGCAGCAGATGAAAAGCGTGCGGAAGACATTGTAGCTTTGGATGTTCAAAGCTTGACCAGCGTGACAGACTACTTTGTCATCGCAAGCTCTATGAACAGCCGCCAATTGGAGGCTATCGCTGAAAATATTCGCGAGAAGGTCGTTGAAGCTGGTGGCAATGCCAGCCACGTCGAAGGTGATTCAGCTGGAGGTTGGGTCCTTCTTGACTTAGGTGGTGTGGTGGTCCATGTCTTCTCAGAAGAAATGCGTGCCCACTATAACCTAGAAAAGCTATGGCACGAAGCAAGTGCTGTCGATCTTTCAGCAGCTCTAGCATAAGCAGGTAAACTCAGTTGGTAGCAACTGAGTTTTGTTGGTTAAATTGAAATTCTATGGAAAGAAAGGATGGGGCCTCGTGTTTAGTTAGTTTGATAATTGAACACGAGCTAAAAGCTGTGAGAAAAAGAGTAACTTCCTTTGTATCTGACGATGCGGCAGAAAGTTTCCTATTTTCTCTTTGCTTTTAACGCTCTTTGTATCTTAGAAAGGATTTGAACCCGTCCTGTAATCCTCGGAAAATAGATAGCTCTCCTTGGAGCTTAGCTCCATCGTCGTGCTCCTAATTTTCTATCGGATTACGGGCGGACTTGGTATCATGAATATGGCGACTTATGAAACGTTTGCGGCGGTCTACGATGCGGTCATGGATGATAGTCTGTATGACTTATGGACGGATTTTTCCCTCCGCCATCTCCCAAAGACAAAAGATAAGAAAAAATTGCTAGAATTGGCTTGTGGGACAGGGATCCAGTCTGTTCGCTTTTCTCAAGCTGGTTTTGATGTGACAGGGTTAGACCTGAGTGCGGACATGCTGAAAATTGCTGAAAAAAGAGCTGCTTCAGCCAAGCAGAAGATTGATTTTATCGAGGGCAATATGCTGGACCTGTCGCAAGCAGGCACTTATGATTTCGTGACCTGCTACTCGGATTCTATCTGCTATATGCAGGACGAGGTAGAAGTAGGGGATGTCTTCAAAGAAGTCTACAATGCCCTTAATGAAGATGGTGTTTTTATCTTTGATGTCCATTCGACCTACCAGACGGATGAGGTCTTCCCAGGCTATTCCTACCACGAAAATGCAGAAGACTTTGCCATGCTTTGGGATACCTATGAGGATGAAGCCCCTCACTCGATCGTCCATGAGCTGACCTTCTTTGTCCAAGAAGAAGATGGATCCTTTAATCGGCACGATGAAGTTCATGAGGAGCGTACCTATGAAGTTTTAACCTATGACATCTTATTGGAGCAGGCTGGCTTTAAATCCTTTAAACTCTATGCAGACTTTGAAGACAAAGAGCCGACAAAGACCAGCAAACGTTGGTTTTTTGTAGCACAGAAGTAGGAAAACATGACAGTTACAGGTATTATTGCAGAATTTAATCCCTTTCACAATGGTCACAAGTACCTGCTCAAACAGGCAGAAGGGCTGAAGATTGTTGCCATGTCTGGGAATTTTGTTCAACGTGGCGAGCCTGCCATTGTAGACAAATGGATTCGCACGCAGATGGCTTTGGAAAATGGAGCGGACCTGGTGGTCGAGCTCCCCTTTCTCGTTGCTGTTCAGTCAGCTGATCATTTTGCCAAGGGAGCGGTAGAGATTTTGTCCCGTCTGGGAATCGACCAATTGACCTTTGGGACAGAAGAAGTCTTGAATTACCAAGCGATTGCGACTGTTTATTCGGAGAAAGAAGAGGAAATGGAAGCTTTCTTGCGAAGCCTTCCGGATGATTTATCCTATCCACAAAAAAACCAAAAAATGTGGGAAACCTTTGCTGGAGTGGAGTTCACAGGAGATACTCCCAATCATATTCTAGGGCTGGCTTATGCCAAGGCTTGTGCTGGGAAGGGGATTGCGCTTAAGGCTATCCAACGGCAAGGTGCGGGCTACCATTCAGAAGAAAAAGAGGTAGCTTATGCTTCTGCGACTAGTCTACGCTTACACAAGGAAGATCAGGACTTTGTCGCTAGATTCATGCCCAATAGCCAACTCTTTCAGTCGGCTCCACAGGTATCTTGGGAGGATTATGACCAACTGCTCCGTTATCAAATCCTAACCCATCCGGATCTGACACAGATTTTTCAGGTCAATGAGGAATTGGCCAATCGGATAAAGGATGCGGTTCGAAGTGCTAGTTCTGTGGAAGACTTGGTGGAGAAAGTCGCCACCAAGCGCTATACTAAGGCGCGAGTGCGCCGCATCTTGACCTACATCTTGGTAGGGGCGATGGATCAAGCTCTTCCCGACGCCATTCATGTCTTAGGTTTTTCCGCAAAGGGACAAGCTCACCTCAAAGGCTTGAAAAAATCAGTAGAAATCGTGACTCGAATCGGTAAGGAACCTTGGGATGCTTTGACCCAACAAGCGGATCAGGTGTATCAGCTAGGTAATCCCCAATTGCCAGAGCAGATCTGGGGTCGAGTGCCTGTGAGGGTGGAAGAATAAACAATCTGACGTAAATTTTCTCTGCTCACATTCACGTAAGGCAAGAAGTTTATGATGCACGGAAACAGTGTTTATCTACTGTCTAAAAATTCCTTTAGACAGTAGATTTTTTTTACCAAATTTAGAAACTTTTTACGAATAATTAGGTAGAGTGGGAAAACTTGTACAAGTTCCTGACAAGTTTTTCTTTTTCATGTATAATAATAGAAAAGAGGTAGAATGAGGTATGGTCATGGAAGCAGTCGTTTATTCAACATTCCGCAATCATTTGAAGGATTATATGAAGAAGGTGAATGATGAGTTTGAGCCTTTGACAGTCGTGAATAAGAATCCAGACGAAGATATTGTGGTCATCTCTAAGAGCGAGTGGGACAGCCTACAAGAAACCCTGAGACTAGCTCAGAACAAGGAATTGTCAGATAAGGTCTTGCGGGGCATGGCAGAAGTCCGAGCTGGTCAGGTTCAACTCCATGAGATTGAGGGGTAACGGATGTTACTCAAGTTTACAGAAGATGCCTGGAAGGATTATTGTTACTGGCAAAGTCAGGACAAAAAAACACTGAAGCGAATCAATACCCTTATCAAAGAGATCCAAAGGGACCCATTTGCAGGGATTGGTAAGCCTGAGCCTTTGAAATATGACTTTCAAGGAGCATGGTCAAGACGGATTGATGCAGAGAATCGCCTGATTTATATGCTAGATGAGTCAGGTGTCGCTTTCCTCTCTTTTAAAGATCATTATTAAGTCTTTAAAAGAGGATCTTTTTGATAGTTAGGATAGCTATTTAAAATTCCCAACTCGAAGAAAATTCCTATAAAATCCCCTTTCTAAAAATAGAAAAATCTAGTCTAACTTCGACGATTTGTGATATAATGTTAAAGATTGAAAATAATTTGAAAAAATTTAAGGAGAATCCTCATGGGACGTAAATGGGCCAATATTGTTGCCAAGAAAACTGCCAAAGATGGTGCCAACTCAAAAGTGTATGCCAAATTTGGTGTGGAGATCTATGTAGCTGCTAAAAAGGGTGAACCAGATCCAGAACTAAATACTGCTTTGAGATTCGTTATTGACCGTGCGAAACAAGCACAAGTGCCAAAACACGTGATTGATAAAGCGATCGATAAGGCAAAAGGAAACACTGACGAAACCTTTACAGAAGGACGTTACGAAGGATTTGGACCAAATGGTTCGATGTTGATCGTTGATACCTTGACGTCAAACGTCAACCGTACAGCTGCTAATGTCCGTGCTGCTTTTGGTAAAAACGGTGGGAACATGGGAGCTTCAGGTTCTGTATCTTACCTCTTTGACAACAAAGGTGTCATCGTCTTTGCTGGTGATGATGCCGATGCGATCTTTGAACTTTTGCTTGAAGCAGATGTGGATGTAGACGATGTAGAAGCAGAAGAAGGAACAATCACTGTTTACACTGCACCAACTGATCTTCACAAAGCGATCGTTGCTTTGCGTGAATCAGGTGTCGAAGAATTCCAAGTAACAGAATTGGAAATGATTCCTCAATCAGAAGTTGAGTTGTCAGGTGAAGATTTGGAAACATTTGAAAAACTTTACAGCGTTCTTGAAGACGACGAGGACGTACAAAAAATCTACACAAACGTAGATGGATTCTAATCACTCGTAAGGACTGTAGTGAATAGAAAAAATTAAGAGGCTGGGACAAAAGTCCTAGCCTCTTTTTGATGTTGGATTGTCTAGCAAGACGCAGTGGTTGAGTGGGCTCTACTACGCTGATTTCATCAGCTTTTACAGCCCTACTCAACTGTGCGGAGGTGGGACGACGAAATCGAATTCTAACGAATGACCGATTTCTGTCCCACTCTCTCTTTCTGATGAGGATCTATCTTTTGTAAGTGATGTCCTGTATAAGCGTAAATACGGGTCAGGGGTGATTGGGAGAGTGTGGAAACCTTAAAATAGAAATAATGGTCTCGATGATCCCGACTTTTGGTGTGGTGAAGACGAAAGTAGTTTCGCTGGCCTGCTGCCATAGAGTGGAGAATATCGTCTTCTAAAAAGACAAGCGGTGTAGAAGTAGCGGCCCACTTGTAAAAGTCCGTCTCAAATTGGTGGTAATTCTCCGAAAAATAATCAAATTGTAATTCGTGTTTAGTCTGAATAGGTTTCATACGGTGTTTCCTCAGATTCAATAAAAATGATAGAGTCTACGAGGAGACGGTGGTAGTGGCCATCGCTTTTGAGAAGAAGCTCAGAAGCAGATAAGGTGTGAATCGAACCTGTGTAGGTTGCAAATTGATTCCCCTCTAGAGTTGTGATCGAGATCGTCGTTTGTTGTTGAAAGGCCTGCTCCAGGAGCTGGATCTGTTCAGCAAGTGGAAGAACCGTGAGCTGACTGCGGTCAATTTCTTTTGTCTGCAGGGCAGTTGTGTGTTCGGATAAAAAGAAGCCGGCCCATTTGGCCATGCCACGATCTTGAAATTCGCGAGCGGATTGATAAGGGAGATAAGAACGGTCAATCATGTTAATCCATCTAAGCCTCCTGCGGAATGTCCGCCTGTTAGTTTACTGCGTGCAATGGCGCGTGAGTTTTCTAGTAGTGAGGAGCCTTTCTGAAGAGAGGTGAAGCCAAATTGGTCCCGAATGCGGTCAATGGTCTGCTGAAGTTTCTCCTCTTTTTCTAGGGCTACTGGGTCATCAAAGAGAGAAAAGAGTTGAAGAGACTCTTCGACAAGTTCTCCATAAAAAATGCCGATCTGCCGAATGGCGCCTCCTTCGTACTTGGAGCGAAAGAGCCGCAGAACCGTGTCGGATAAAACCTTGGTGGATTGGGTGGGCTCAATCTTTTGCTGGCAGTGAATGGACGGAAGCCCCTCGATTTTGGAGTAGGAGGCATGAATAGAGACCAGCTGGGTCTTCTTTTTTTTCCGTCGCAAGCGAATAGCCACCTGTTCAGCCATCTCCCGAAACACCAGTTCAATATCAGCTTGTAGATGGTAGTCATAGGGCAAGATTTGAGAGTTACCAATGCCTCGTGACTTCGGACGATAAGGCTTGTGGACATTGCTTTCATCAATGCCATGAGCATGGAACCAGAGTTGCAGCCCCATGACTCCAAATTCTTTCTTTAAGAGATCTGGATGAGCCTGGGCCAGTTCTTTAATCGACGTGATCCCGATCTTTTGCAATCGCTTTTCAGTACGACGTCCAATGCCCCAAAAATCAGTGAGCTGGGGCAGTTTCCAGACCTTACTTTCTACATCTTCATAAGACCAATTGGAGCGCATATTTCGGCAATGCTTGGCTTCATTGTCCAAGGCTAGTTTAGCAAGAAGGGGATTGGCATTGCTGAGGCCGATGGTAGAGTAGATTCCAGTTTCCTGCCAGATCCGTTTTTGGATTCTGGCAGAAAGGAGATCCAGTTTTTCCTTTCGAGAGAGGGAGGGATCTGGAATAAAATAATTTAAGGAAGAAGTCAGATCGATAAAGCCTTCGTCAATCGAGTAAGGGAAAATATCATCTGGTGCCGCAAATTCCTGAAAGACCTTTTGAATCTCCATATTGACCTGAATGTAGGCATTCATCCGTGGAGGGACAATCAGGGTCCTCTTGGCCCAGGATTCAATGGATGCAATAAAGGCTGGATCTGTTGGCAATCCTTGTTTTTTGGCGGCGTAGCTATTAAATTTTCTGGTTTTGAGGTCAAAAGGTAGGTCGTAGCTACGGCTGACATTTTTCTTGCCAAAGACTTGTTTGAAAACGGGAGAGCTCGCCAAAATCAGGCCAGCAGAATTGTCGCTCCGACTCATGACGCAAAGAGAAGTCGTCAAGGGATTGAGCCCCAGACGGACACATTCACAACTGGCATAAAAACTTTTCATATCCACAAAAGCAATATCAGAATGAGGCTCACGTGAATAATCAAATAACATATTTAAACCTCAAGTGGGAGAAAATGCCCGACCACAATGCCGACGATTTTGGGTTCGTCCTCATAAGGAGCGAATAAATCATCGTAGTCAGGGTTGATGGATTCTAAGCGCAAACCTTCCGCTTCTCGATAGACTTTCTTGATGTAGGTTTTTCCATTCCAGATGAGGGCGTAGACAGCCCCATCATAGTCAAACCCAGTCTGCTTCATGAGGGCAACAGAGCCGTTGGGGTAGAGAGGTTCCATGGAATTTCCGGATACCCAAGAGGCGAAGTCATGCTGGATCTCTTTGTCAAAATAGACAGTTTCATAGTCTGTTTCGTTGTCATAAAAGGTATGTCCTAAACCAGCTGCCAGCTCAATCGACAGAACCTTATAAGCCGTCAAGGAAACAACTTTTTGCTGCTGTTCCAATAACTGGCTGGCCAACTGGTCGACTTTCTTTTGATGAGGTGGGGTTAATAAAGGGTAGGTGTAGAGTGCGGAGTCTTTGTTAATAAAGTAGTCCTCTTTAACGGAGAGGCGCTTGGCCAACCTCCTGAGATTTTTTTCGTGTGGCTCCGCTAAGCCATTCTCCCAACTGGAGTAAGTCTTGCGAGAAATCTTGAGATCCTCATAGACATCAGCTTGGGTCAAGCCTTTTTCTAGGCGTCTTTCTTTTAGTTTTTTTGCATCAAACATATCAGTTCTCCTATGTAACGTTTTAAAAGTTACGTATAGTTTATCAAAAATGAATCCTTTTTGCAAGAGAAAAATTCAGTTGAAAACGAATGAAAAGACTTGATTTTGATTGAAAAAAGAGTATAATCATTTCTAAAATGTCTATAAATGAGGAACTATATGAAAAAAAGTTTTATACACCAACAAAAAGAAATTTCGTTTGTTAAAACGACGTTTACGCAGTATTTAAAAGATAAATTGGACATCATTGAAGTCCAAGGACCGATTTTGAGCAAGGTCGGAGACGGGATGCAGGATAACCTTTCTGGGATTGAACATCCGGTATCTGTAAAGGTCCTTCAAATTCCTGATGAGACTTATGAAGTCGTGCATTCACTTGCAAAATGGAAACGCCATACTTTGGCACGTTTTGGTTTTGGCGAAGGAGAAGGTCTCTTTGTCCATATGAAGGCTCTTCGTCCAGATGAAGATTCGCTAGATGCTATCCACTCTGTTTATGTAGACCAATGGGACTGGGAAAAGGTCATCCCCAATGGTCAACGCAACATCGCCTACCTCAAAGAAACGGTTGAAAAAATCTACAAGGCGATTCGTTTAACAGAACTAGCAGTAGAAGCGCGCTATGACATTGAGTCAGTTCTTCCAAAACAAATTACCTTCGTTCACACAGAAGAGTTGGTGGAACGCTATCCAGATTTAACTCCAAAAGAGCGTGAAAATGCCATTGCCAAAGAATTCGGAGCCGTTTTCTTGATCGGGATTGGTGGAGAGCTTGCAGATGGCAAACCACACGATGGTCGTGCACCTGACTACGATGACTGGACAACAGAGTCTGAAAATGGCTACAAGGGCTTGAATGGTGATATCCTAGTCTGGAATGACGTTCTAGGTTCAGCCTTTGAGTTGTCTTCAATGGGAATCCGTGTCGATGAAGATACGCTTCGCCGCCAAGTTGCGATTACAGGGGACGAGGATCGTCTCCAATTAGAGTGGCACAAAGCTTTGTTAAATGGTCTTTTCCCACTTACAATTGGTGGAGGGATCGGACAATCTCGTTTGGCTATGTTCTTGCTTCGTAAGAAACATATCGGTGAAGTCCAAACTAGTGTCTGGCCTCAATCTGTCCGCGATGAATATGAAAATATCCTATAAGGAAGAAAGAGAGTGGGACAGAAATCGGTAATTCGTTAGAATTCGATTTCGTCGTCCCACCTCCGCACAGTTGAGTAGGGCTGTAAAAGCTGATGAAATCAGCGTAGTAGAGCCCACTCAACCACTGCGTCTTACTCGACAATCCAAAAATAATTGAGAGGCTAGGACTTTTGTCCCAGCCTCTTTTAATTGTCGCTTGACCATATCAAATCGCAATTTTCTGATTTTTTTTGGTATAATGGTCCCTATGAAAATAGTATCTGGAACCTATGGGGGACGTCCCCTCAAAACACTTGAAGGAAAAACAACCAGGCCGACTTCTGATAAGGTCAGAGGGGCCATGTTCAATATGATTGGTCCTTACTTTGATGGTGGAAGAGTGCTGGATCTCTATGCTGGAAGTGGTGGGCTCTCTATCGAAGCAGTTTCTCGAGGCATGTCAGAGGCCGTTCTAGTGGAAAGAGATCGTAGAGCGCAGGAGATTGTAGCAGCCAATATTGCCATGACCAAGGAAAAGGAACGGTTTCAACTGCTAAAAATGGAGGCCAAGCAAGCCTTGGGCCTCCTAACGGGCACCTTTGACTTAGTTTTCTTGGACCCTCCGTATGCCAAGGAAGAGATTGTTCGCGATATCGAAACCTTGTGCGAGCGCCATCTCTTGTCAGAGGACATTCTAATTGTGTGCGAAACCGATAAACACGTAGAACTTCCTGAGGAAATCGGACAAGTGGGAATCTGGAAAGAAAAAATCTATGGAATTAGTAAGGTAACAGTATATGTCAGATAGAAGTGGATTGTTTACAGGATCGTTTGATCCGATTACCATTGGGCATGTGCAATTGATCGAGCGAGCTAGTCGCTTGTTTGACCGTGTCTATGTCGGAATTTTTTATAATCCGGAAAAAGTCGGACTTTTTTCTATTGAGCAGCGCGTGCGCATGGTAGAAGGGGCCTTGGCTCATTTGGAAAATGTTGAAATTGTGACGTCGACTCAAGAGTTGGCTGTGACAGTGGCGCGCAATCTTGGGGTCATCACCTTGATCCGAGGCTTGCGCAATGCACAGGATCTGGTATACGAAGCCAATATGGATTATTTTAATCACCAGTTGGCGCCTGAATTGGAGACGGTTTATCTCTACGCCCAGCCTCCTTACCAGGCCATAAGTTCAACCCGTATTCGAGAGTTGCTGGCTTTTCAGCAGGATATCTCACCTTATGTACCAAAGAGTGTAATGGAGGAAATCAAAGATGACACAAGCGAATAAACCAAGCTTGCCTACAAAAAAGAAAAAAGGACGATTGAAAGAATACCGATGGCCGATTGCAGGCGTTCTTTTCTTGCTCCTCTTGCTAGCTGCTTTTGTGATTCGCCTTCCCTATTATATTGAAATGCCGGGTACAGCAGAAGATATTCGATCGGTCATGACAGTGGATGGAAAAATGGATACCAAGTCAGGATCTTATGACTTTGTAACCGTAGCAGTGAAAGAAGCGACTCCGGCTGATTTGATCTATGCTTGGGCGACACCTTTTACAGATATCTACTCTGCCAAGGATATGACAGGCGGTAGTTCGAGCCAAGAATTTACGCGGATTAACCAATTCTATATGGAAACCTCGCAAAATATGGCCATCTACCAAGGGTTAAAGACAGCTGGAAAAGAAACCCAGATGGACTTTCTTGGTGTTTATGTCATGCAAGTGGCAGATGACTCGGCCTTTAAGGGAATCTTGAACATTGCGGATACCGTCACCGGTGTGAATGGCAAGACCTTTAAGAGTTCCAAAGAATTGATTGACTATGTTGGTTCTCAAAAAATTGGCGACCCCGTTTCGGTGACCTATATTGAGGATGGACAAACCAAGACAGCAGATGGAAAGATCATCAAATTGTCCAACGGGAAAAACGGAATCGGGATTAGCTTGATCGACCGGACTGAAGCCAAAGGCGATGTTCCTGTCCAATTTGCGACTCAAGGGATTGGTGGCCCAAGTGCCGGCATGATGTTTAGCCTAGCCATCTACACTCAAGTAGCTGATCCAGATCTTCGTCAGGGACGCCATATTGCAGGGACAGGAACCATTAACCAAGATGGGACGGTTGGCGATATCGGTGGGATTGACAAGAAAGTCGTCGCAGCCGATAAAGAAGGAGCAGAAATTTTCTTTGCCCCTAATAATCCAGTTTCCAAAGAAGAAAAGAAAGCCAATCCCAAGGCCAAATCAAACTATGAAACCGCTAAAGAAGCAGCGAAACAAATTCATTCGAAGATGAAAATCGTTCCCGTCAAAACACTTCAAGACGCCATTGATTATTTGAAGAAGAAGTAGAAGTATCTTGTTAGATCAGTCTCGTACTTGAAAGTACGAGGTAGAGTTGGCAGATAGGAAGATTCACCTTCTAATCAAATTCAAGTTTTTGCTTATCAATCTCTCTATTTTTAGAGGGATTTTTTCTTTATACTGGTATCAGAAAGAAAGGGAGGTAGTGAAATGATTCAAACCAGTTTGTTTTCCATTTCAGTATTCTTAGCGGGAGTTCTATCCTTTTTCTCCCCATGTATTTTGCCACTGATGCCAGTCTATGTAGGGATTCTATTGGATTCTGAACGTGTGAAAACTGTTCGAATTTTTGGAAGAGATATTTCTTGGTATGGCTTGGTGAAGACTCTTTGTTTTATCGCAGGTCTATCAACTGTTTTCCTAATTCTAGGATATGGTGCAGGGGCCCTTGGCCAGGTGCTTTATGCTCCATGGTTTCGCTATCTGCTAGGAGGGATTGTGATCTTATTAGGGATTCACCAAATGGACGTGATCAATCTGAGACAACTCCAAAAACAAAAGACCATCCAACTCAAAAAGAATCGGGAGCGCAATGAATTCTTCAATGCTTTTCTGATAGGGGTTACCTTCAGTTTTGGTTGGACCCCTTGTGTCGGACCAGTTTTGAGTTCGGTTCTAGCCATTGCCGCTTCTGGAGGAGATGGTGCTTTACAAGGTGTTTTCCTGATGCTGGTCTATACATTAGGCTTGGCTCTGCCTTTCTTGCTTTTGGCCTTAGCTTCTAGCTGGGTTCTACAACATTTTGCTAAACTCAAGCCCCATATGGGAACCTTGAAAAAAATTGGTGGTGCCCTCATCATCTTGATGGGTATCTTGCTGATGCTAGGAAATCTTAATAGCCTCGCATCTTTATTTCACTAATCTTAAGGGATTAAAGGAGAAAAATCATGAAAAAAATTCTTACACTGACCATTGCTACGCTTAGCCTCGTTACTTTAGCAGCTTGTTCTGGTCAAAAATCGGATTCAGATATGAAAAAAATGGACAATAGTAGCATGATGAAGAAGGACGATATGAAAAAGGATGACATGAAGGATTCATCCATGTCCGATGATAAAATGAAAAAAGAAGGCATGAAAGATTCGTCTATGATGTCTGACAGCAGTTCTGAAATGAAAGACGATATGAAAAAAGATGAGATGAAATCCAGCGATTCTAGCATGAAGGAGGATACGAGCAACTCATCGGAAATGAAATCAGACAAGGAATGAAAGAAGGGAGAGGTCATCTGAGGATGACTTTCTCCTTGTTTAAAGAGGTGATAATGATGAAAAAATTAGCTTTAATAGCTACAGGATTCGTATGCGCTGGACTTTTGGGGGCTTGTTCGAGTCAAGGAATGGCTACTTCCAATAAGGATATGGGCCAACAAACAGCCAAAGCTGGGGCTAGGCAACCATCTGGCAAAAAAGTGAAGGAGTTTAGCCTGCAAGGAGTGGATGGCAAGACCTACCGCTTATCCGATTACAAGGGAAAGAAAGTTTACCTCAAATTTTGGGCTTCCTGGTGCTCTATTTGCCTGTCGACATTAGAGGATACCAATGAGTTGGCAAAAGAAGAGGCGGGTAAGGATTATGTGGTCTTATCCGTTGTAGCTCCAACCTTTAATGGCGAAAAATCAGCAGCAGATTTCAAAAACTGGTACCAGTCTTTGGATTACAAGGATTTCCCAGTCTTGCTAGATAGTAAAGGGGAACTGCTCAAAGAATATGGGATTCGTTCTTATCCATCGGCGCTCTTTATCAATAGTGATGGGACTTTAGCAAAGAGTCATATTGGCTATATGAATAAAGAGGATATCCTCAAGACCCTAGAGAACATGCAGTAAGGAGATAGACAATGGAAACAAAATGGAAAGTAGGTTTGATTCTTCTCATTGGCTTGCTATCGATTGGTTTCTTTTTCTTTAGTAAGGGATCAAACGGAATGGATCGATCAGAAACAAGCACGGAGATGATTAAAAAAGCATCGATGAGTCAGACTCCAGTAGCCAAAAAGGAAACAAAGGAAACGGTTGATCCAAAGGATCAGCGTGAAATTTATTTGGCTGGTGGTTGCTTCTGGGGCGTAGAGGAATATTTCTCCCGTGTTCCAGGTGTGATTGATGCCGTATCAGGATACGCCAATGGAAAGGGAGAAACGACCAAGTATGAATTAGTCCCTCAAACAGGCCATGCCGAAACAGTTCACATCACCTACAATGTCAAGAAGGTGTCTCTGAAAGAATTGCTCCTGCATTATTTCCGGATTATCGACCCAACGTCGAAGAATCGTCAAGGAAATGATCAAGGAACTCAATACCGAACAGGTGTCTATTATGTCTCTCAAGAAGACCTTCCAACCATTAACCAAGTCTTTGAAGAAGAAGCAAAAAAATACGACAAACCGTTAGTAGTGGAAAAAGAGCCACTGACCAATTTCATCAAGGCTGAGGACTACCACCAGGATTATCTAAAGAAACATCCGAATGGGTACTGCCATATCGATGTCAATCAGGCTTCTTATCCTGTTATTGATGCCAGTCGCTACTCCAAGCCAAGCGATGAGGAGATCAAAAAGAAGTTATCTCCTGAAGAGTATGCGGTGACACAAAAAAATGATACCGAACGGGCCTTCTCCAATCGTTACTGGGATCAGTTTGATGCCGGTATTTATGTAGATATCGTGACTGGTGAGCCGCTCTTTTCCTCTAAGGATAAATTTGATTCTGGTTGTGGTTGGCCAAGTTTCAGTCGGCCTATTAGTCCTGATGTGGCGATTTATAAGGAGGATAAGAGTTTCAATATGACTCGGACAGAAGTTCGGAGCCGTGTGGGAAATTCTCATCTGGGCCATGTTTTTACCGATGGTCCCAAGGAAAAAGGCGGCCTTCGCTATTGCATCAATAGTTTGTCTATTACCTTCATTCCCAAAGCAGAAATGAAAGAAAAGGGCTACGGTTATTTATTGGACTATGTCTGAGACAATTCGATCTATAGTTTGCTATAATAAGTATAGCAAAAACAAGTAGGTGAAAGACATGTATGCGATCATGATTGTGGAAGATGAAGAGCTTATCCGGCAGGGTCTGACTTCCTTAGTGGACTATGAACAGTTTGGAATGGCCGTCATCAACCAGGCTAAAAATGGACGTGAGGCCTGGGAGAAGTTTCAAGAGCAACCAGCCGATATCCTTCTAACTGATATCAATATGCCACAAATGAATGGCTTGGATCTAGCCCATCTCGTCAAAGAGCAATCTCCGTCTTGTCATATCATTTTTTTGACAGGTTATGATGACTTTGAGTTTGCGAGAAAAGCCATTAAGTTAGGTACAGATGATTATTTGCTGAAGCCTTTTTCAAAAGATGATATTGAAGAGATGTTAGCAAAGGTGAAAAGAAAACTCGATGAAGAGCGAAAGAAAGCGCAAGTCGAAGATTTGGTCAGCCATGGTTATTCGACAGAGTTGGAAGAAGCCATTCACGCTCGTTTAGCAGACTCTCAGTTAACTCTAAAGGATCTGGCCTATCAACTTGGTTTCAGTGCATCTTATCTAAGTGTATTGATCAAGAAAAAATTGGGACTCCCCTTTCAAGACTACCTCATTCAAGAGCGAATGAAGAAGGCTCAACTCTTACTTCTTACGACGGATTTAAAGATTTATGAGATCGCCGATCAGGTTGGTTTTGAAGATATGAACTATTTTTCTCAACGCTTTAAGCAGGTTGTTGGGGTGACACCAAGGCAGTACAAAAAAGGAGAGCATGAATGAAACGATATCCCTTGCTGATTCAGCTGGTCCTCTACTTTTTTCTCTTCATTCTCTTGCTGTTTGGTCTTATCGGTAGCCTCTATTATCAAACGAGTTCAGGGACGATCCGCCAGCTAACAGAGCGGACGACAAGAAATAGTATCGATCAAAGCAGTCAGTTTATCACCTCCTATCTAAAAAAATTAAAGCAGACCACGACGGTTCTTAGCAAAGAGCAGGCTGTTCGCCAATTTGCCCAAGACAAGAGTGCGGATCAAGAAACGGTTCAACACCTGATGCGAACGATGATTGAAACGGATCCGGACCTGGTCTCAGCGGTCTTGGTGACCAAGGATGGGCGTCTGGTAGCGACAGATCCCAAAATCAGCATGCAGACTTCCTCAGATATGATGAATGAAAGTTGGTATCAAGAGGCGATTAAGGAAAGAGCCATGCCAGTCTTGACGCCAGCTCGAAAGGAATCCTTGACCTCGGAAAAAGAAAAATGGGTGGTTTCTATTACCCAAGAAGTGGTCGATCAGACTGGCCAAAATCTCGGAGTAGTACGCTTGGATATTGGCTACGATAGCCTTCAGGCTTACTTGGATCACCTTCAACTAGGGAAACAAGGCTTTAGTTTTATCATTAATCAAAAGCATGAGTTTGTCTACCATCCCAAAAAAGCGGTCTATTCCTCTAGCCAAGAAATGCAGGCCATGCAGCCCTATATTGCTGTGAAGGATGGCTATGCAAAAGGAGGGCAGAATTTTATCTATCAGGTTCCGATTCCAAATAGTGATTGGACCTTGATTGGAGTGGCTTCACTTGAAGGACTTCAGATGCTTCAGTCGCAACTCCTGTACTCTTTCATTGGTCTAGGATTACTGGCCTTGATCATGTGTTTAATAGGGATTGGCTTTGTTCTGCGTTTGTGGATCAAACCCTTACGAGACCTTCAGACCATCATTTTGAGGATTGGAGCAGGAGATGCCAACTTGAGGGCTGCAGCCAAAGGATCTCCAGAATTGGTCGACCTCGCTCAAGCTTTTAATGCCATGTTGGACCAAATCGATAACCTCATGCAACAGGTTAAGGAAGAGGAGCATAACGCACGGCGGTACGAGTTGCGGGCACTTTCGGCTCAGATTAATCCGCATTTTCTCTACAATACCTTGGATACGATTGTCTGGATGGCGGAGTTTAACGATAGTCGGCGCGTGGTCGATATCACTAAGTCTCTGGCTCAATATTTTCGACTGGCTCTTAACCAAGGCCAGGAACAAATCCTACTGAGTGATGAAATCGACCATGTCCGCCAGTATCTTTTCATTCAGAAGCAACGTTATGGAGAAAAGCTTCACTATGAAATTCTAGAAGATGAACGGTTGGGCGACTATCAGCTTCCAAAATTAGTACTTCAACCCTTAGTGGAAAATGCGATTTACCATGGCATTAAAGAGATCGATCGGCCAGGTCTCATTCGAGTGACAACTGAAGTCAGTGGAGACTACGCATGCGTATCGATTTTTGACAATGGACGAGGGTTTGACCGATCAGAATCAACAGACCAAACCCTTCTTCGTTTAGGAGGTGTTGGCTTGAAAAATGTGGACCAACGATTACATCTTCAATTTGGCGAAGCCTATCATATGGAGATTGATTCTAAGGCCAATAGCTATACGAAAATCACTCTTTATTTGCCCCTCTCATCCGGCAATGAATATTCATAGAGGCTGGGACAAAAGTCCTAGCCTCTCAATTATTTTTGGATTGTCGAGCAAGA
>OLNS01001196.1_pt1 | contig 20869 bp, 19 predicted proteins | sample 1673031 | NCBI WGS metagenome assembly OLNS01 (sample SAMEA3136748, study PRJEB25190) | human gut metagenome | biome: human gut; feature: human-associated habitat; material: faeces | place: Austria | collected 2013
GTGGAAATACTTACTATATACAAACACCTGTAGACTTGGATTCTGAAATGTTCCAATGCAGTAGTTATGTAGGTATTACAGCAGGGGCTTCCACCCCAAACAAAATTATTGAGGAGGTTCAAGAACATGTCAGAATTAAGTTTTGAACAAATGCTGGAAGATTCCGTAAAGACTATCAGAAATGGAGAGATTGTACAGGGTACTGTCATCGATGTTAAAGAAGATGAGATTATTCTGAATATCGGTTATAAAGCAGACGGTATTATCACAAAGAACGAATACTCTAACGATGCAAGCCTTGTACTCACAGATGCTGTTCACGTTGGAGACACAATGGAAGCAAAAGTTCTCAAAGTAAACGATGGAGAAGGTCAGGTTACTCTTACTTACAAGAGACTGGCAGCAGAGAAAGGCAACAAACGTCTTGAAGAAGCATTTGAGAATCAGGAAGTATTAAAAGCTCCTGTAACTCAGGTACTTGACGGCGGACTTTGTGTAAACGTAGACGAAGCAAGAGTATTCATTCCTGCAAGCCTCGTTTCCGACACATACGAGAAAGACCTTTCCAAATATGCAGATCAGGAGATCGAATTCGTTATCACAGAATTCAACCCGAGAAGACGCCGCATCATCGGTAACCGTAAACAGCTTCTTCTTGCTGAGAAAGCAGAGAAACAGAAAGAATTAATGGAGAAGATCCATGTTGGCGACACAGTTGAAGGAACAGTTAAGAACGTTACAGATTTCGGTGCATTCATCGATCTGGGCGGAGCAGACGGACTTCTTCACATCTCCGAAATGTCCTGGGGCAGAGTAGAGAACCCGAAGAAAGTATTCACTGTTGGCGATAAAGTCAAAGTTCTTATCAAAGAGATCAACGGAGAGAAGATCGCACTTTCCCTTAAATTCCCGGAAGCAAATCCATGGCTCACAGCAGCTGAGGACTTCGCTGTAGGAAACGTAGTTAAAGGTAAAGTTGCACGTATGACAGACTTTGGTGCATTCGTAGAGCTTGCACCTGGTGTAGATGCACTCCTTCACGTATCCCAGATTTCCAGAGAGCACGTTGCCAAACCTGCAGACGTACTGTCAATCGGACAGGAGATCGAAGCTAAGGTTGTTGACTTCAACGGCGAAGACAAGAAGATCAGCCTGAGCATGAAAGCTCTTGAGGCACCGGCTGAGGAAGCTACAGAAGAATAATCAAGAGAATACTCATAAATATTCAGAAACCGGCTTTGTATGAGGATGATCATACAGAGCCGGTTGATTGTTTTTTCAGATTACGAATGTGGTCAGCAGCTACAGGAGCATCAGAGTAATGCTGCAGACAGTCAGGAAGGAGATAGGATGTCCATAAAAGGAATTTATGATATACACTGTCATATTGTACCCGGTGTAGACGATGGAGCCACAGATATAGGAGAAACCGTAAAATTACTCCGGATGGAATATGAACAGGGCGTGCGGACGGTTATCGCAACTCCCCATTTCCGCTTTCGGATGTTTGAAACACCTGTGGAGAAAGTCAGAGAGCAGTTCAGACTGGTGGAGAAAGCGGCATCAGAGATCAGCCCGGATCTCCATGTGTATCTGGGATGTGAGTTTCACGCCAATATGGAGATGCTTCCCATGCTCAGAGAACAGAAAGTAATGACAATGGCCGGTTCGCGGTATGTTCTTACAGAATTTTCCCATAACTCGGAAGAAAGCTATATACGGGAACGTCTCGGTGCATTGCTCTCCGGAGGATATAAGCCGATCATGGCACATATAGAACGTTACGAAGCCACACGCAACAGTCTGGATTTTGTGGAAGAACTGGCAGATATGGGTGTCTATATGCAGATCAATGCAGACAGCATCACAGGAAAAGACGGATTTTTTACTAAACGGTACTGTAATAAAATCATGAAAGACGGACTCCTTCATTTCGTTGGATCAGACTGTCACAACAGTACAAAGAGGAGTAGCAGGATTGGAGAGGCATATCGTATGGTTTCAGCGAAATTCGGGCAGGACTATGCAGATGAACTGTTTATTCATAATCCTGCAGAAATTCTGAAACAGAAACAAAAACATGAGGCTACAGATTGACTTTTTTTATTGGCTGATATACAATAAAATCGGTTTATGTCAATTTTGCTGTTTACTTTCAGAAATACATAAGACAGAATATTACCTGTGAACAGTAATGTACAAAACTATAAAGAAAAAAGGGAAAAGGAAATTATCAGATGTTAGACAATTTGAACAGTAACTTTGAGAGCAGCAAAGCACAGAGACCCGATGCAAATGATGATGAAGTCGAAATCGACTTACTGGAAATATTTTATGCGCTCAAGAAAAAAATCCTTCTGGTACTGATGGTTGCTCTTGTCGGAGGCTGTATTGCAGCAGCATATACGCAGTTTTTAATGACACCGATCTACAGCTCCACATCCAGTATCCTTGTACTTTCGAAAGAAACCACACTGACATCACTGGCGGATCTGCAGTTAGGTGCCAGCCTGACCAGTGATTATACAGTTCTGATCACAAGTACCCCTGTGATGGAACAGGTGATTTCAGATTTGGATCTGGATATGACTGCAGAACAGCTGAAAGGAAGCGTAAGTATCAATAATCCTACAGATACCCGTATCCTTGAGATTACTGTCAATAATACAGATTCTAAAATGGCAAAGAAGATCGTAGATGAGATTGCGAATGTTTCTTCATCCTATATTGGCGATAAAATGGAAGTTATTCCGCCAAAGATTATTGAAGTTGGTAAGATTGCTACTGTAAGAACTTCTCCAAGCGTAAAGAAGAATGCAGCACTCGGCTTCTTACTCGGTTTCCTTGCATGTGCGGCAATCGTGGTTGTATACGCTGTAATGGATGATACTATTAAGACAGAGGAAGATATTGAGAAATACCTGGGAGTTTCTGTTCTTGCCAAGGTTCCTGACAGAAAAGATTTTATAAATTCGAAGAACAGGAAATCAAAGAACAAGAATAAGAAGCACCATTAAACTGATGGAGGAATCTGAGCAATGAAGAAACTCAATTTAACAGATAAAAGAAATCCGGATTATTTTTACAGTGAGGCGATCAAAACTCTGCGTACCAATATTCAGCTGTCGGGTCAGAGCATAAAGACAATTCTGGTTACAAGCTGTTATCCAAACGAAGGTAAGAGTGATATAGTACTCAGTCTTGCCCAGGAGCTTGGGAGTATTGGCAAGAAGGTTCTCCTTCTGGATGCGGATATCAGGAAGACTGCATATGCCGGACGACTGGGTGTGGAAGAGGAAGTGAAAGGTCTCTCACAGCTTCTGAGCGGTCAGGTGGGATTACAGGAGGTTATTTATTCTACAAACTTTCCGAATATGGATATCATATTCGGAGGTCCAAGTGCACCGAACCCGTCAGGACTTCTCAGTGAGAATATCTTTAAGGTATTCTTAAAGGAAATCAGAGAATATTATAATTATATCCTGATCGATACACCGCCTATTGGAACAGTAATTGATGCGGCAGTGATCGGAAGATGCTGCGATGGTGCAATCTTTCTGATCGAACCGGGAAATGTCAGGTACCGGGATGCACAGAAAGCATTTAAGCAGCTGGAAAGAAGCGGATGCCGTATTCTTGGAGCTGTTATGAACAAGATAGATACCAGTGATGACAAATATTATTCTTCCTATTATAAGCATTATGGAGAGTATTATCGCAGAAGCGACGAAGAAGCCCAGATTAAATAATACGGGCAGTTATCTGGCAGTAAGACAGAAACCATGATCAATGATAAAGGAGAATTTGGAAAAGTGAGCAAAATAAGGAATAAAAAAATAAAAAAGGCAAATATCTTACTGGGCTTTATCTGCATTCTGCTGGCAGTTCTCCTGGGCTTTATTCTTGTGACCAGTTATAAATCGGAACAGAAGGAATCCAGACACCTGTCAGAAATTGCGGACGACCAGCAGAGTGGGATTGAAGATTACGAAGCAGTAAAAGAACGTGCAAAAGAGCTGGAGGAGATATCTTCCGAAGAAGCAGAAGATACAGAAGACATTAAATCAAAGAACACAGAAGACACAAAAGACACAGAAAAAACGGATACAGCTGACACAGAAGATGCAGATAAGACAGAAGATACAAAAGATAAGACGGCAGCTGCTTCAGGTATTGTGTGCTGGGGAGATGATCTGATCAATGGGGAAGAATCCAATACATATTCCTATATGGCGGTACTTCAGAAGCTTCTGACCGATAATGGCTATAATATGACAGTGATCAATAAAACACTTCAGGGAGGCGGCACTCTTTCCATGATGAAGATGGCTGGTGTAAGTGATGAAACCATTCAGGGCTATATTACCAGACATCAGCAGGCTGCAAACGGTGCCCAGCTGAATGTAACAGAGACCGGAATACGTGATCTGACAGAAGAACAGACTACAAGAAATGATATGGATTGTATTCCTGTTATATTCATGGGATATTATGGCGGCTGGAATCATGATTCTGCAGAACTGGCAGACCAGCAGGAACAGATTTTAAATACATTTCAGAATAAAGATCAGTTTATTGTAGTAGGAACACGCCCTTTGGACGGAAGCGTAACCTCTGAAGCACTGGATCAGGTGCTCAGCCAGAAATGGGGAGAACACTATATCAGTCTTGCAGATGTGACTGCACAGCCGTCTTCTACCTATGAGGCTCAGCAGGCAATGGCAGAGGCAATATTGCAGAAGCTGCAGGAGCTTAATTACATCAGCAAAAACTGATGAGATAACTGAAATACAGAGATTGAAGGAAGGAAAATGAAAAAAAACACAAGAAAAGCCATCAGACAGCGCAAGGTCTGTATGCTTTTGATTATTATCCTGATCATAGTTCTTTCCATTCTTGGCGGCGGTTATTATCTGTTAAGCCAGAAAAATGCTGCATTGCCACAAAACGGCGGTCAGAACAGTGACAGCCGGAATCAGACGGATTTGAACCAAAACAGTGATACCGTGGAATATAAAGGTGAGACATATAAATATAACGATCATCTCAGCAATTATTTATTCCTGGGAATTGATACAAGAGAAGCTGTAGATACTTATCAGTCACAGGCAGATGCCGGGCAGGCAGATGCAATTTTTCTGGTGTCCATGGATCGTGCAACAGAGAAGATAAAGGTTCTGTTTATTCCACGAGATTCCATGACCAGGATAGAAGTCTTTAATCCATATGGTCAGAGCCTTGGAGAGACAACAGATCATCTGAATATACAGTATGCCTTTGGGGACGGGAAAGAGAAAAGCTGTGAACTGATGAAAACAGCAGTTTCCAATATGCTGGATGGACTTCCAATCCAGGGGTATTGCTCCATGAATATGGATGGCATTTCAGTGATCACAGATTTCGTAGGTGGAATACAGCTCACAATCCCTGATGACAGTCTCGCAGATGTGAATCCGGAATATAAAAAAGGTGCTGTTGTGGATATCACAGGGGAAACTGCAGAACAGTTTGTAAGATATCGTGACATTGACAAAACCCAGAGTGCTCTGGTCCGTCAGGAGAGACAGAAAACCTTTCTTCAGGCACTGGTGCAGAAGGCACAGGAAAAAGCAGGAGAGGACGCCGGATTTGTAACAGGTCTCTATGACAGTGTTAAAAGCTATACAGTTACAAATATGGGGAATGACATATTTGCCAAATTGCTGGCTGCATCACAGAATGGAATCACTGATACAGAGACAGTACCGGGTGAGGGAACACATGGGGAGAACTTTGATGAGTACCATATTGATGAAGATGCGTTGTCGGACTTGATTATTTCCATGTTTTATGAGAAAATCTGATTGTATTAGTCATAGTATAATGAATGCAGAATACACTGTACTGTGATAAATAATTATCATTGTTATTATTTTATTCAGAGATAGTCCGTGCAGACATTCTGTACGGTTATCTATATAAAAATTAATCCAAAAGGAGAGGTGCATTATGAAAATCGCGAAGAAATTTATGACACTTGCTTTAGCAACTGCCCTTGGAGTAGGATGTGCTACTGTAGGTGTCGGTGCAGCGCCAAGCAACACGAGTGATCTGGCCGCGGTAGCGCCAAGTAGGACAAGCGAAACTACTGTGGATTCTGAACAGTCTTCAATTTATGAAGTTGTTAAGGAACTTGAGAAAACACAGGGCTTTGCTGATCTGCAGGCAAAATATAAAGATCTGGCAGATGCTTTTAAACAAATCAATGATGGAACAATGAAGATGGAAGATTTCATAAAAGTATTGAAATCCCTTTCCGTAGATGAAGCAGACAAGGCAGACCTTGAAGATGCCATTGCTAAACTCGAAGGAAAAATGATTGTTACATTTGTCAATGAATTCAACGTACTGAAGCCAGAAGAAGCAAAGCCTAATGATGACGGAACATATGAAGTAAAGCTTAATGTTCCGAGTCTTACAGACACTATGGAAGGTATTCAGCTTTGGGTCTACAGCAAAGACGGCGCAAAGAAGTTTGTAGTCATTGATCCGGTTAATATTGACAAAGAGGGAAAAACTCTTACTGTTAACTTAAACGATGGAGATTTCTTCATGGTAATCGCAGACGCGAAATAATCAATAATTCGGAATCAGAACGCAGTCGCCAGAGATGGCGGCTGTTTTTTTGTAGAAATATGTTGCATTTTTTTATTGATGTAGTTATAATAAAACACGACGTAAATCTTTTTGTCTTTAAATCGTCGCTTTGCCGCGTTTGAAGATATGGATAATACATATCTTGAAGTATGAGTCTGCCTTGTAACACAGGCAGAATGGCGAAGCATACCCAGAATACGGAGGTAAGATATCCAGTGTGGTATGTGATGCAAGTGCGCACAGGCACCGAAGAAAACATCCGCTGTCAGTGTCAGCGGTTAATAAACAGCAATGTCTTAGAACGCTGCTTTATCCCATATTACCAACAGAAGAAACGATTTCAGGGCGAATGGCATATCCAGGAAAGAATCCTCTTTCCCGGGTATGTCTTTTTAATTGCCGAAAATCCGGAAAAGCTGGTAAATGGACTCAGGAAAGTCATCGGACTGACGAATCTGATCGGAACCGGCGATGAGATCGTCCCACTGGTTCAGGAAGAAATAGATTTGCTTATGAAAATAGGCACAGACAAACAGCTTGTAGAGATGTCTTCCGGCATTATCGAGAATGACAGAGTGCAGATTCTGGCAGGTCCTCTGATGGGAATGGAAGGAAATATCCGCAGGATAGACCGGCATAAAAGAACAGCATATCTGGAAATAGAAATGTTCGGAAGAACAGTAGAAATGAAGGTGGGATTGGAAATTATAAGAAAAGAATAATAAAAAATGATGGCATATTTACAGGAAAATGATTCTGTAAATATGCCTTTTTGAATAAAAAAGAAGGAGAGGTTAGGAAAACGTATGTACAGGAAAAAATCAAGAGGATGGTATAAACACAAAGATTTCATATTAATTGATCTTGTGTGTTTATTTATGGCTTTAATACTGGCGTATCTGATTCGAAACGGTTCTGTCAGGAACCTGTTTACACTGGGAATTTATCGCAATGTGATGATATTTGTCATATTGGTGGATCTGTTCCTGATCATTTTGTTTGAATCTTATAAAGGAGTTCTGAGAAGAGGACGTTATCAGGAGCTGCGCTCTGTTATCCAGCAGATGATCCTGATCGAACTGGCAAGTGGTCTGTACCTGTTTACTGTCAGTGGCGGACATACCTTTTCAAGAATAATCCTTTATCTTATGGGAATTTTCTATGTGCTTTTATCCTATTGTACAAGAATAATATGGAAAAAACGTCTGCTGCATAAAATGGCAGAAGGTGGAGAGCATTCTCTCTACATTGTAACCAATTATGACCTTGCATCAAAAGTAATCCAAAATGTAAAAGAACACAATTATAACCGTTACAACATCAATGGTCTGATACTCATTGATAAAGATATGACAGGGAAAGAAATTGCAGGAGTCCAGGTAGTAGCAGACTTAAATAATGCACCATCCTTTATCTGTCAGCAGTGGGTAGATGAGGTCTTTGTAAATGTAGATGAAACATATCCATACCCTCAGGAACTGATAGAAGAGTTGCTGGAAATGGGAATGCCGGTCCATGTAAACCTGGCAAAAGTCAGAAGTACTCCCGGACAGAAACAATTTGTGGAGGCAATTGGCGGATATACAGTTCTGACAACCACCATGAACTATGCCACAGACAGACAGGCATTGGCAAAAAGAGTACTGGATATCCTGGGAGGACTGGTGGGCTGCTTCCTGACAGGAATCATTTTTATTTTCATAGCACCGGCTATCTACATCAGTTCTCCGGGTCCGATTTTCTTCTCACAGACAAGGATTGGAAAAAACGGAAAGCCATTTAAGATGTACAAATTCCGGAGTATGTATATGGATGCAGAAGAACGGAAAGCAGAATTGATGGCTCAGAACAAAATGAGTGATGGACGTATGTTCAAACTCGATTTCGATCCCCGAGTAATCGGAAATAAGATTTTGCCGGACGGAACCAGAAAAACCGGAATCGGCGAATTTATTAGGAAAACATCTCTTGATGAATTCCCACAGTTCTGGAATGTGCTAAATGGAGATAGCGGTATAATAGGGACAACCAAGAAAAACCTTGATTTTACAAGGGTTTCGCTGGCTTAGTCGAATTTTGTTATGATAATTTTTCTGTATGGTTGTGTCGAGTAAGTTGCGAAACTGCGAAAAGTGAATGGTTTCTTGGATGCTTATTTTGACCCACACTATAAGCTGAAAAATTATGATAAGGAGGTTTGACCTAGCCTGCGAATGATCTTTTTAATAAGAACATTCACAGGCTAGTCGTCGTGTTGAAGAGCTTACCTAATAAAAATAAATAATTATGAGGAGTGTGTTGAAAATGGGAAGAAAATTATTAATTGTAGCCTCTAAAAGATATGGAGATTATGTGAAAGAGATAGCAGAGTCAATGGGCTGCTTTGAGGCAATCTCCTTTGTAGATAATGACAGAGAAGGTGCTATTGGAAAATTGGAAGAAGTAGAAACTTTTTATCCAGAATATAACTGTGCGATAGCTGCATGTGATGATGGAACAAAAAGACTTGAATGGAATAAGAAATTAGAAACACTTTATAATATTCCGGTTTTATTCCATATGGATTCTACAATTTCTCCATCAGCTAATTTAATGCCTGGTTGCATTGTTGAGCCGAGAGCAGTTGTTGGTTGTGGAAGCACTATTGGTCAGGCAACAGTTGTTGGTGCAAATGCAGTGGTTGAACCATACTGCTTCGTTGGAGATAGTTGCACGTTAAAATCAGGAACGATTGTAAAATCAACAAGTGTACTTGAAATGGGAACTGAAACAGAGCAGGGAACTGTTTTGTTTACACCACTTGAAAAGAAGTAAACCACAAAATTGAAAAAGAATTATGAAAGGATGAAACCCACCCAATTTTCGTGGGGGGGGGTAAGCAATGAATAATAGATCGAATGAGAATAATATGAACGTGAATCGTACAAAGCAGAACAGTACGCCAAATATCAGATGGATGCTGGTCGGGTATGATTTGATTGTGTATGCAGTAGTAGCAGTAATACTGTTGGTTCTGTATGGAGGAATGGATAAGTTATCAACTACAGGAATACTTCAACAAGTATGCCTCTCTGTACTGTGTATTTTTGTAGCACGTCTTATTGGTAAAGTATATGGGCAGGTATGGAGATATGGTGGGATACAATGTTATATCCGGCTGCTGTTTACCGATTCTATTGCTTTTGTTGCCTATCTGTGTCTGGAGTTATTACTTCCAGTTCAAAAAATTACATTTGCCAGAATGCTTTCACTTGTCAGCTTGAACCTTTTAGGAGCGTTAGCACTTCGTATGATGTATCGCTATGCATATAAGTGTGGAAATCAGGAAACAACAAGAGGGAAAATTCTTTCTACATTATTACATATGTTCTCTGGTATAGAAGCGGGAAATGAAAAAGAAGTTCAGAAAATCAAGGTTGCAATTATTGGCGCTGGTCGAGTAGGAGTTAGTTTAGCTGAAGAACTTTTGAATAATTCAGAAGCAGCATATATTCCAAGGGGATTCATTGATGTAAACAAAGAGAAAGTTGGGCGTGAAATTCATGACATTCCAGTTTGGTCAGAAGATGAGGCAACACTTCAGAAGTTAGGCGAATTTGAAGTACAGGAGATTATTTTTGCTATTCCGTCTATGGATGCTGAAAAGAAGAAAGCTCTTTATGAATATTATAAGAATGCTGGATATAAATTGAAAGTTTATGATTATCCGACTATGTATGCAGCAGGAGGAAAGAGACATCTTAGAGAATTTGATATTGAGGAACTTTTATTCAGAAAACCATTAGTAGTTTCTGATGAAAGAACAAATGCTTACTACAAAGACAAGATAGTACTTATTACTGGCGGTGGTGGTTCCATTGGATCAGAGCTTTGTAGACAGTTGGCAAAGATGAATCCAAAGAAGATTATCATCTTGGATATTTATGAGAATGGAGCTTATGATGTTCAACAGGAATTAAAGATTGCTTACGGAAACCGTTTGGATCTGCAGATTGAAATTTGTTCTATCACACATAGGAAAGCTCTTGAGAAAGTGTTTGAGAAATACCATCCGCAGATTATTATTAATGCCGCAGCTCATAAGCATGTTCCATTAATGGAGCATAACTGTGTGGAAGCTATTTACAATAATGTATTCGGTACACAGAATCTTGTAGAGCTTTGCGAGGAGTACGGAGCAGAACGCTTTATGATGGTATCTACAGACAAAGCGGTTAATCCAACAAATGTTATGGGTGCTACAAAGAGAATGTGTGAAATGATTGTGCAGAGTGCAAGCACACATGGAAAAGTAAAATACAGTGCTACACGATTTGGAAATGTACTGGGCAGTGCAGGATCAGTTATTCCGTTGTTTAAGCGCCAGATTGCAAATGGCGGTCCGGTTACTGTTACAGATAAGAGAATTATCAGATACTTTATGACAATTCCAGAGGCTTCACAGCTTGTTCTTCAGAGTGGGGCGATTGCGAATAATGGAGAATTATTTGTTCTGGATATGGGACAGCCGGTTAAGATTATGGATCTGGCAGAAAACATGATCCGTTTATCTGGTGTCCAGGGAATTGAAATTGTTGAAACTGGATTAAGACCAGGAGAGAAGTTATATGAGGAGCTGTTAGTTAAGACAGAAGAACTTGATAAAACAGACAACAGTATGATTTTCATTGAAAGAGATAATGCACTGAGTAAAGAAGAAATCTATAAAAAGATTGATGTACTTAGAGATGCGTGTGATACAGGCGATGATCTGATTGCAAAAGAAGCTCTCCGGAGTGTTGTTCCAACATTTAAAAGACCGGAAGACGTAAATAAAGAGATTGCTTAATAACAAGTTAATACATTCTGAAAAAATGAGATTGGGCGAAAAGAGGTAGAAAGTCATGTTTAAAGAAAATAATAAATTTGAAAAATTTGAGTCTAAAGTATGGTTGAGCAGCCCAACCATGCATGGTCCGGAAATTGAATATGTGAAAGAAGCGTATGAAACAAACTGGATGTCCACAGTTGGTAAGAATATCAATGAAGTAGAAAGAATGGCATGTGAATATATCGGCTGCAAATACGCAGTTGCATTATCAGCAGGAACAGCGTCCTTGCATCTGGCAATGAAACTGGCGGGTATTGAAGCATATGGTATGCCAAAAGTTGGGCATGGTGCATTAGAGGGAAAGAAAGTATTCTGCTCTGATATGACATTTGATGCAACCGTAAATCCGGTAGTTTATGAAGGTGGAGAGCCAGTATTTATTGATACAGAGTATGATACCTGGAATATGGATCCGGTTGCATTAGAAAAAGCATTTGAAATTTATCCGGATACAAAGGTTGTGGTTGTTGCGCACCTTTATGGAACTCCGGGTAAAGTAGATGAGTTAAATGCAATCATTAAAAAGCATGGTGCCATTTTAGTAGAAGATGCAGCAGAATCTATGGGTGCTACATATAAAGGGGTACAGACTGGTACATTTGGAAAGTATAATACTATTTCTTTCAATGGAAATAAGATTATTACTGGAAGTGCTGGTGGTTGCTTCCTGACAGACGATGAGGAGGCTGCAAATAAAGTTCGTAAATGGTCTACACAGGCAAGAGAAAATGCTGCATGGTATCAGCATGAAGAACTTGGATACAACTATCGTATGAGTAATGTAGTTGCTGGTGTAGTGCGTGGTCAGTTCCCTTATTTGAACGAACATATTGCACAGAAGAAAGCAATTTATGAGAGATATAAAGAGGGATTAAAAGGACTGCCAGTATCTATGAATCCGATGGATCTGGAAAATTCTGAACCAAACTATTGGCTGTCTTGTCTGATTATTAATAAGGAAGCCATGTGCAAACAGGTTCGTGGCGAGCAGGATGTGTGCTATGTAAAAGAAACAGGAAAGTCTTGTCCGACAGAGATTCTGGAAGCGATTGCATCTATTAATGCTGAGGGGCGTCCAATTTGGAAACCAATGCATATGCAGCCGATTTATCGTTTGAATCCATTTGTTGTCAGAGATGGAAACGGACGTGCCAGATCAAATGCGTATATTGCAGGCGGAGTAGCTGATGTAGGTATGGATATTTTTACAAGAGGATTATGTCTGCCAAGTGACAATAAAATGACAGCAGAGCAGCAGGATAGAATTATTGAAGTAATAAAGGCTTGCTTTGAATAAGGAAGTGTTTTAGGAGAGATTTATGAAGAAAGAAAAAAATCATAAATTGTACCGTAAAATGGGATTTTACGAAAGATACATAAAAAGAGCGATTGATATTTTTTGCTCTGGATTGGCAATTATTGTATTCTGTTGGCTGTATGCAATCATCGCTCTGCTGGTTCGAATCAAACTGGGAAGTCCAGTGTTGTTTACTCAATATAGACCTGGACTGATTGATCCGAAAACGGGAAAAGAACGAATTTTTAAAATGTATAAATTTCGGACTATGACAGATAAGAAAGATGCAGAGGGAAACTTGCTGCCCGATGAAGTGCGTCTGACAAAATTTGGTGCATGGCTTAGATCTACCTCTTTGGATGAACTGCCAGAAGCATTTTGCATTTTAAATGGCACGATGACACTGATAGGGCCACGTCCGCAGTTAGTTCGAGATATGGTGTTTATGTCAGAAGAACAAAGAATGCGTCATACTGCAAAACCTGGATTGTCTGGGCTTGCACAGATAAGTGGCAGAAATGCAATTTCATGGGATAGAAAATTGCAGTATGACTTGGAGTATATAGAACATGTTTCTTTTGGGCGTGATTTAAAAATTCTTTTTAAAACTGTTGAAAAAGCATTTATTAAGCAGGAGGGAATTACAGAAGAAGGTAGTGTAACTGCTGCAGATTATGGGGATTATCTTCTCCAAACAAAACAGATAAGTAAAGAAGAATACGATAAAAAACAGAACGAAGCAAAAGAACTACTAAAAGGATTGAAGTAATGAACGAGTTAGTTTCAATAATAATGCCCTCATATAATACTGCGAAATTTATTAGTAAGACAATAGAATCTGTATTAGAGCAAACATACAAAAATTGGGAACTGTTGATAGTTGATGATTGTTCAACTGATAATACAGATGAGATTGTATCGAAGTATGATGATGACCGAATTATTTATTTAAAAAACAAAAAAAATTCTGGTGCTGCTGTATCAAGAAATAAAGCATTAAAAAATGCAAAGGGTAAGTGGATTGCATTTTTGGACAGTGATGATTTATGGTATCCGACTAAGCTGGAAGAACAAATAAAGTATATGAAAAAAAATAAATACTCTTTTTCATATACTAGTTATGAAGAAATTGATGAAAATGATGTGACGAATGGAGTGAAAGTAACCGGACCTAAGAAGATTACGAAAATGGGAATGTATCGTTATTGTTGGCCGGGGTGTTTGACCGTAATGTATGATGCGGAGAAGATTGGCAAAATACAGATTGCAGATATTAAAAAGAATAACGATTATGCCATGTGGCTGAAAGTAATCAAAAAGGCAAACTGTTATCATTATGATAAAGTGCTGGCACAGTATAGAAAACGGTCAGGATCAATATCTAATCATGGCTATTTAAAATTAGTAAAATGGCACTATAAGTTATTCAAGGAAGCAGATAATAAGAATAGTATTGCATCGTTATTTTTGACTTTACAAAATTTAATTTATGGATGCTGGAAAAAGGTGCGGTACGTTAAAAAGGTGAGTTAATTATGGGTATGAATGATATGCTGCGTAAAATGGCTGTTCTTTTGGAAAGAAGGCAAGACGCATTATTCTCATATGATGTCAGTAAACAAAAAAAATACATTGCTAAATTAGGAAATCCACGAGATGAGATTGAAAGATCGTATTTTCAGTATAAGTGTCAGATGCAGTTTAATGGAAAAGGAATCACTTTTTTGTTAAATCTGGTTTCATTTCCAGTGGCGATTCTCTACTGGTTCAAATATGGAAAAAAGGTTCAGGTGAATCGGCTAGAGCATAAAAACTTGGTATTTTTTAGAGATGGTAAACCGGAAAACATTTTGCCAAAGTCTTTGAAAAAAAGGTATAAAGCAATTGAAAGTAATCCGGTAGAAGGAACTTTATTAACTGCAAAAGATAAAAAGTTTATAAAAGGAATAATATGTAGATATCCATTTTCTTGGCAGTTTATTTTAAAATGTTTGATTAAAATTGGAAGATATAGTTTTGCCATTGAAGAATATTCACCTGAAGCAATAGCGGTTTGTGCGGAATACTCTTTTACGTCTTCAGTACTGACAGCTTACTGTAAACAAAGAAATATCAAGCATATAGATGTCATGCATGGAGAAAAAATGTACTATATGAGAGATTCGTTCTTTAAATTTGATGAATGCTATATTTGGGATGAATACTATGGAAAAATATTAGCTTCTATGAAGGCAGATAAAAATCAGTTTGTTGTTGAAGTTCCGGCTTCTTTGAAATTCGATGGAGAGCGGATCAGAACACAGAAATATGATTATACATATTATTTAGGTGCAGAATCGGAAGAGGTATTAAAGGAAATATCAAAAATATTGGAACAGTTATATAAGAGTGGAAATAAAATTTCAATACGTCCACATCCGAGATATTCTAATATGGATATTGTTAAAAAGATATTTACTTTTGCAGATGTAGAGGATACAACCCAAATTTCGATAGAGCAATCTTTATTACAATCTGGTGCTGCAATTTCGCTTTATTCAACGGTATTGAATCAGGCATTATGCAATTCAATTCCAATAATAATAGATAATATGAGTAATCCTGAAAATTTTAACAAATTGAAAGAATTGGGATATGTTTGTCTTTATAAGGAACATAGACTTTTATCAGAAGTATTGGAGAAAAGCGTATGATAGGAAAAATTATAAAAAAAATACGAACAGGTTTTTATACAAATCTATGTAAAAAAACAGCCAAGCAATATGGAAAGGGATTACATATAAACCATTGGAGTAAATTTACATCTAAGACTTATATCGGAGATAATTGTCATTTTAATGGGATGAAAGTTACAGGAAATGGAAATGTTACTATTGGAAATAATTTTCATTCAGGAGGAGGAATATTGATATTAACCTCTAATCATAACTATGAGGGAAAATCTATTCCTTATGACGAAACGACTATAGACGGTGATGTCGTGATAGAAGATAATGTTTGGCTTGGGCAAAATGTTACAATTTTACAAGGGGTTAAAATTGGTGAAGGGGCTATTATTCAAGCTGGAAGCGTTGTTGTATCGGATATTCCATCATGTTCAATTGCAGGAGGACATCCGGCGAAAGTATTTAAAATGAGAAACGAACAACATTATTATGAATTGAAATCAGAAAACAAATTTTTTTAGGTGACGATATAAATGAAAGTAATGATTATTGCTCCGTATATATATGATGACAATATAATTGAATTTACTAAAAATAAGACTGGATTTGGAATAATGGTTCAAAATATAGTAAGTTCAGTGGCTGAATTAGAAAATGTTGTTTTATTAACACGAGTTATTACAAAGGGAAAAAATGAAAAGAATTTTAAAATCCTTTCTCATACATGGGGACAGTTCTTTTCTAATGCAAAATTAAAGGATTGGTTAATAGGAATAAAAGCATTTTTTGCGAATGGTGTTACAGTAAAAGATAAAGCCAGACATGTTTTTTATGAAGTGGATGGCGGATATGTTAGAAAACAAATTCAAAAGGAAAAACCGGACATAGTTCATATACATGGTATAGGAACTATTACAGAAAGCTATATTAGAATTTGTGAGGAAATGAAAGTAAGGTATACAGTTACTTTACATGGTTTAATTGGTTTGAATGATTCAGTTTCTGCACCGGCATACGAAAAGCAGATAGAACGTGATTTTTTAATAAAAGCAGAAAAAAATAATATACCAATTAGTGTGATTAGTAGTGGTATGAAAGCCAGAATAGAAGAAAAGTATTTAGGAAAAAAAGCAAATAATATCACTGTTATCACGAATGGAACGAAAAAAAGCGACGAAAATGATACAAAGTTTATTCGAGAAGAAGGCACTTTAACGCAAGAAAAGTTTCAAGAATATTATAGCGATTGTTTGAAGCAGAATGATTTATATCCAAAGTTGAGTGATACATATGCTTATTTGCAGTATAGCAAAAAAAATGGTAAGAAAATTCTCTTTTTCGTGGGAAATATAACCAAAAACAAAAATCAAATGCAAGCAGTAGAAATATTAAAAAATACAAAAGTATTTGAAAATATCCTGTTGGTGCTTTGGGGAAGAGAAGTAGATAATGGAGAAGTCCGAAAAAAAATTGCGGAATATCAATTACATAAAAATGTTATTTTAGGCGGATTTAATGATCGAATGGATATTTTTTGGAAATTCTGTGATGTAAATTTATTTTTGAGTTTAAATGATGGATTTGGCTTGCCTATTGTTGAGGGATATATGCATGGAGTACCATGCGTTACCTTTGAGGATTTAGATGCAACACAGGATTTATATTATCCGGAGGCAATGTTAAAAGTAAAGGATAGAAGTAATGAATCAGTTACAGATACATTAAAGATAGCATTGGATAAAAATTGGAAATATGAAGAGATTATTGAAATCGGTAATATGTTTTCGATTGATATTATGTCTGAAAAATATGTGAATTGGTACAAAGAGGTCATGGCGTAGTCAAAGCCTTAGAAAGATTATTGATGTGAGGGAAAATAATGAATGAAGGAATAAATAATAGACGAAAAAAGAAGATAAGTTTGATGGAAATTTTTATCCCATTGTTTTGCCTGATCAATCAGTATGAAATTGCAGGTCTTCATTTAGGTTTAATTTGTGTAATTGCTGTTGTAGCTATTTATTTTATAAAGTATAGAGAATTTTATTTATATAAACCTTTATTTATCTTCTTCTTATTTATGATAGTGCATGATTTTTTCAGGATGTTTATAACTGGATTTAATACAGGACTCTGGGTAGAGAGAGTTTTATACTTATTAATATTATCGTGTATATATAAAAAAGTTGATGAGGAAAATTTATTTAGGGTCTGGGAAATTATAGGAATCATTGTTATGGCTGGAATTTTTTACCAATCTTTCCAGGTATATATATTGGGACAATCAGTGTCTACAATTAATATATTTCCATTTTTGCAGTCAAATAGCGAAAATTATTTATTGGGTTATGATAGACCACATTCTTTCTTTTTAGAACCGGCAGCATACTGTACATGGATATTACCGCTTTTATGTATGTGTATGAAAAGAAAAAAGCATATTTGGATGGTATTTATTTCGATAAGCATTTTATTATCGACATCTTCAACGGGAATATTAATGACCGGAGTAATATGGCTGTTTTATTCGTTTGTAAGTGCCAGAAGCGAAGGGAAATATTTTAATTCGTTAATGATAGTAGGTGTTTTGATAATAGGTATAGGAGCATTTTCAAACTTGAGTATTTTTTCAACGGCATTAAATAAGTTGATGAATATTTCGGTTACAAATACATCTAATTCAGTTAGGCTTGTGTTGGGATTTCAATTGTTTTGGGCTGCGCCTTTGATCTATAAAGTATTAGGAATACCATATATGAATGTAGAGAATTATATGCGTTCTGGAGAAGTGGCATTAAGTAAATATAAATTAAGTCTTAATCTTTCATATTTGGGCTTTGTTAATGCTATTGGAAATTGTATGTTAATTTACGGTGTATTTGGATTGCTTTTATATTTGAAACTTTTTTGGAATATATGGAAAGAATCAGATTTATATAGTAAATGTTATGTTTTAACATGTATCATTTCAATATTTGGTCAATCGGTATTTTGGAATAGTCTTTTCGTAACGCAATTTGCGGTGATGTTATGCTCAGTAGAAAGGACATCATTTATTAGAGTGACGTTGGGTCAAGGAGTAACGAGCAATTCATATGAATAAGAAATATAAATATTTATCGAAAAATTTTATTTTATTTGGGATAAGTAGTTTTGGTCCTAAGATAATAGCATTCCTTATGGTTCCTTTATATACTAATTGTTTATCTACAGCAGACTATGGAATCGGGGACATAGTAAGTACTTCTGCCAATTTGGTATTACCAATCATTATCCTTTGCATCGAAAGTGCAATATTAAGATTTTGCTTTGATAAAGAGTATGAATCCGATGAAGTAATATCAAGCGGGTTATTTGTTTGCCTGAAAGGAATGGTATTATGTGCTATTTGTACAATTATAATAGGAATACTTCCTTTCTTTAAAATTAATACATCATATTTAGTCGCATTTTATTTAATGGTATTGTCTACAGGGCTGTATAATGTACTGACTAATTATGCCAGAGGTATTGATAAAGTACAATATATGGTTGAAATGAGTTTGATTACCACAATAGCATCATGTGTATTAAATGTTGTTTTGTTGGTTGTGCTGAAGTGTGGGTTAAATGGATATTTAATAGCTAATTACCTGGGAACCTTTATGGCTGTAGCTTGGGGATCTGTACGACTGAAAATACATAAACACATTAAGTTTAATAAAGTAAATAAAACTACAGTTAAGGAATTGCAAAAATTTGGGTTTCCGTTAATTTTTAATAAAATTGGTTGGTGGATTAATAGTTCATCGGATAGATATATTGTTACATGGATTTTAGGTGCAACTGCGAATGGAATTTATACGGTATCATATAAAATACCGACTATGCTGACTGCATGTAGTGATATATTTACGCAGGCATGGCAGTTATCAGCCATAAAAGATTTTGATCCAGAAGATAGTGATCATTTTGTTGCTGATATGTATGAGGCATATAATGGTTTTTTAGTTTTGTGTTGTTCAATGTTAATTATATTAACTATTCCATTTGCACATATTTTATATGCAAAGAGCTTTTTTGTAGCATGGAAATATGTTCCTCCATTGATGATTTCTTTCGTCTTTGGTGGTTTGGCTGGCTTTTTAGGGAGCATTTTTACAGCAGTAAAAGATACTAAAATATTCTCATATTCAACTATGATAGGTGCAGTCGTAAATACCATATTAAATTTTGTATTAGTGTCTTATATTGGTGTAATGGGTGCTGCAGTTGCAACACTTGTGTCTAACATTGTTATTTGGCTAGTTAGATTACAAAGAAGTAAAAGGTATATACATATACGAGTGAATTTTCTAAAACATACAATAATGTATATCTTGTTAGTTGTACAATTCATAGTCTGTTTAGGTGGATTTACTATAGTGCCTGTAATAATACAATTAATCATTCTTGTTGCTTTGATTGCTGCTAATAGAAAATTGATAATTAATATAATGAGAAAAGGAAAAATAATGTTAGCAAAATATTTACATCGTTAGGAGAAATAAATTATGAAAACAATAGGAATAATTACATATCATCATTATTATAATTACGGTACAATGCTGCAGGCTCTTGCCTTGCAGGAAAAGGTAGAACAACTAGGCTATCAGGCAGAGTTAATAGATTTTAAACAAGATAATTCTCTATCAAGATATGAAATGCTTAAATTAAGAATAAAAAGAATGCCAGTGTATATTAAAGAAAGAAAAAAATATCGAGCGTTGGCTGATTCGAGAGAAAAAATAAAGGAAAAGAATGAATTATTTGAACAGTTTTATAAAACATATTTGCATGTAGGAAAAAAGAAATATACAACTACACAGCAGTTAATGGAAAATCCACCAGTATATGATGGATATGTAGTAGGTAGTGACCAGACTTGGAATCCTTTTGTTGCGAACTCGCCGGAAGCATTTTTTTTGCCATTTGTTGAAAACAAATCGAAAAAAGGCAGTTATGGTCCGAGCTTAGCGGTAAAATCATTATCTGACGAGAAAGAAAAGGAATATAGAAAAAAATTATCTAATTTTTCCTTTTTATCATGCAGAGAGCAGGATGGAGCGCAATTGTTAAGCCGTATTACACAAAAAGAAGTTAAATGTGTATTAGATCCAACATTGTTATTATCTGCTAAAGAGTGGGGAAAATATTGCGAGTTTGAGATACCTAAAGAGCCATATATTTTGGTTTATTTTTTGGGAGAAAAATCAGAACATAGAAGGGCTGTAGAAAAGATACAAAAATTAACAAATTGGAAAATAATAAGTCTTCCGGCAGCATATTTAGAAATGGAAAATAATGATTATAAAAAAGTATGGGGAGGTCCTAAAGAATTTTTATCATTGATAAGAGGGGCTGCTTTAATTTGTACAGATT
>OLNS01001205.1_pt1 | contig 20770 bp, 19 predicted proteins | sample 1673031 | NCBI WGS metagenome assembly OLNS01 (sample SAMEA3136748, study PRJEB25190) | human gut metagenome | biome: human gut; feature: human-associated habitat; material: faeces | place: Austria | collected 2013
TAAATCCAGTTGTTGTTTTGTGCTACATGATTTGATTTCTAAAACGAAAAAAGAAGAAAATCTATTTCATACATTATTGGAATGTTGGAATTCAGCAGATAAAGACCTGGATGACTTTTATTTCTGGGCATGTATTGTCTTAAAATATTGCATCGAACAAGAAGGCATTCAACCATTTGTGGATGGTTGTGTACATTGTCAAAATATGCGAGTTGAAACTTTATCTTTAAAAGATGGTGGCTTTTTATGTGAAAAGTGCAATCACAATCAAAATCCAAAATGGAGTGTGGATTCATTAAAAAAATATCGAGCTTTGTTTAAAAGTAAAGAAGAAAATTTAGAGTATGTGAAAGTTCATTTTGATTTCAACATGGACGATTTGATCTATCTAGCTAAATGGATCGAATATCATAGTCAAAAAAGCTATCCAAGCATTCGTTTTTTAGAAAGTATAAGAGGTTTAGAGTGATGTTTCAAGAATTAGCGCTTCAAGTTGCACAAAAAGCACATGCAGGTCAAGTTGATAAAGCAGGAAAAGATTATATCCTGTATCCTACATGGATACAGATATAGAAAAGGCCGTTGCGTATTTGCATGATGTATTAGAAGATATAAATGTTACTGTGGATGAATTAAGAAATATGTTTTCAAATGAAATCGTAGATGGCGTAATCACATTAACGCATAGAAAAGATGAATCTTATTTTGAATATATATCTAGAGTATCTACATCAAAGTTAGCTAAAAAGGTAAAGGCTGCAGATCTTTATATCACAAGAATCAAAGAACCAACAAAAACGGATTATAAAAGACTCGAAAAGTACAAGAAAGCGATACTGTATCGAGTGATGCACTAGTGTTGTGGTACAAAACATATGAAAATAAGACAACCTATTTTTAAGTGGGGGATTAAAAACAGGCCATGAGAAATCGTGGCTTTTTCTTTATGTGTGTCTTTGGATTTAGTCTAGAAATTTATTGATAAATAGGATATAATATGAAAGTGTATCCTTTTGTCTGTATACATAAAAGAAATGAGGTAAATAACATGAACGAAAAGACATTCAATGATGTAGTAAATCACATGAAAACCTCTGGTTTTGTTTACCAAGGTTCAGAAATCTATGGTGGTTTGGCAAATACTTGGGATTTTGGTCCTTTAGGCATTGAATTAAAGAACAATATTAAAAATGCATGGTGGAAACGTTTCATCCAAGAAAGTGAACACAATGTTGGTTTACAGAGTGCAATCTTAATGAATCCAAATGTATGGGTTGCGAGTGGTCACGTTGGAGGATTTAGTGATCCATTAATGGATTGTAAAGAATGTAAGAGCCGTTTTAGAGCGGATCAATTGATTGAAGAAGCTAGTAATCACACAGTAAACTGTGGTGGTATGTCAAATGAAGATATGGAAAACTATATTGCTGAACATGAAATCACATGTCCAAAATGTGGCGCTAAAAACTTCACAAACATTCGTCAATTTAACTTGATGTTCAAAACATTCCAAGGTGTATTAGAAGATGCCAAGAGTACAATCTACTTGCGTCCAGAAACAGCACAAGGTATCTTTGTCAACTTCAAAAACGTACAAAGAACAATGCGTAAAAAATTACCATTCGGTATTGGACAAATTGGTAAGAGTTTCCGTAATGAAATCACACCAGGAAACTTCATTTTCCGTACGCGTGAATTCGAACAAATGGAACTTGAATTCTTCTGTAAACCAGGAACCGATTTAGATTGGTTTGAATACTATTGTAAAAACTGTGTTCAATTCTTAAAGGATTTAGGTATTAATGAAGAAAATATTCGTTTACGTGCCCATGATCCTGAAGAATTAGCACACTACTCAAATGGTACAAGTGATATCGAATACCACTTCTCTGAACCTATCGGATGGGGTGAATTATGGGGTATCGCAGACCGTACAGATTTTGACTTAAAAGCACACCAAACAACTTCTAAACAAAACTTAGAATATTTTGATCAAGAAGCCAATGAAAAATATATTCCTTATGTTATTGAACCTAGTGTAGGTGTTGAACGTTTGATGTTAGCTGTTATGTGTGAAGCTTATCAAGAAGAACAATTAGAAAATGATTCTCGTGTTGTATTAAAATTACACCCTGCATTAGCACCATATAAAGTAGCTGTACTTCCATTATCTAAAAAATTATCCGATCAAGGGGATGAAGTATTCGCAAAATTATCAAAACATTTTAGCGTAACATATGATGATGCTCAAAGCATTGGAAAACGTTATCGTCGTCAAGATGCGATTGGTACACCATTCTGCGTAACTGTTGACTTTGAAACAGCTAACGATGGATGTGTAACAATCCGAGATCGTGACACTATGCAACAAGAACGCGTCGCTTTAGATGATCTTGTTTCATATATCGAAAATAGAATCGCATTTTAATGAGCTGGATTAGCGAAGAGGATATAAAGGCAATACGTCAACAAGCCGATATTGTTGACGTAATGTCTCACTATATCACACTTGAAAAACAAGGCAAAAATTATAAAGCCATATGTCCTTTTCATGATGATCATGATCCAAGCTTATCGATTTCGACGGATAAACAAATATTCAAATGTTTTGTGTGCAATACAGGTGGAAATGTATTTACTTTTGTTCAAAAGATCGAAAATATTTCTTTTCTAGAAGCTGTATGTAAGGTTGCTGAATGGATTCATTATCCTTTACATTTGGATACATCTAAATTTCAAGTGAAAGTCGATGAAAATCAACCTTTATTTGATTGTATACAATCGTATATTCGTTTTTTGACATTTGAACTTGACAGTGAAAATGGAGAAAGCGTAAAAAGGTATTTAAGTCAACGAAAAATAAATGAAGATATTATAAAAAGATTTGAAATTGGGTATGCACCTGAATCGAGTCGTAGTGTGAAGTATCTCAAGGCAAAAGGTTTTAACGAACAAATACTATTCGATACAGGATTAATTCGTACTCATGACTTGAACACCTATGCCGTATTTGATCATCGATTAATGATTCCAATCCATGATGAACATGGTAATCCAGTTGGTTTTACGGCAAGACGATTAAATGAAGATAAAGATATCGCAAAATATATCAATACTTCAGAAACAAAGATCTATCACAAAGGAAATTTAATATTTAATTATCATAGAGCGAAAGAGTTTGCAAAAAAGAATAAGCGATGCATATTAGTTGAGGGGGCTATGGATGTCATTGCCTTTGAAAAGGCGGATATTCATGAAAGTATTGCTTGTTTAGGTACAGCTTGTACCAAGGAACAAATGACATTATTAAAACGTTTAAATGTACCACTAGTGGTATGTTATGATGGGGATAGAGCTGGTAAGGCAGCCACTTATAAATTTGGAAAGCTAGCCGTCGATTATGGCTTGAACTTTTCCATTGTGAAAAATACAACGGGTAAGGATCCGGATGAAATTTTTAATGAACTTGGGAAAGATGAATTGTATTTATCCGTTCATAAAACCGTGTCGTTTGTTGAATTTTTATTCGAATATTTACCAAATCAATATGATTTAGACAACTACGAGGATAAGAAAAAATTCACTTCTGAAATGCAGTCTTTTATTGAAAGAACATGCACAGATTTTGAAAAGGCCGATTACTATTCTCGTATTCGAGATTTAACTGGATTTGATCTATCGAATTCTGCAAGTGCTGTTGCACAAATAAAAGAACCAAGAAATAAACCATCTGTTATTCGAAATATGGAGCCATTAAAAAATGGAAGAACACTTGCCGAGTATGGTGTGTTATGGATGATTCTTAAAAGTAAATTAGCGGCCGACCAATTTAAAGATCAGATTGGCTTTTTCCAAGATCCAATCTGCGAAGAATTGTCATTATATTGTTATGACATGTATCGAAATATGGACCACATCGATTTTGATGTCTTAATGAGTTATATCGAAAAAGAAGAGGTTCGTAATTTATTGGTAAGCCTAATGGAAAATCCGTTTCATGTTTATGAATATAATGAAGACTTCTTTAACGATAGTTTAATGAAGATCAAAGAATGTACTTTACAAGACCAAATCGATCAGATCAATAATCAGATCAAGAATGTTCAAGATCCGATGATTAAAATTAGTTTGGCGAGTAAAAAACAGGAATTAATTATTCAAAGAAACGAAATCAACCATCGAAAGGAAGGATAAAAGTATGGCAAATGAAACTCAAAAATTAAAGTTTACAAGCTTAGATGAGGCAAAAGAGTTCTTGCTAAAGAGTAAAGAACAAAATGTCGATGTTTCCCAAAAACAATTCTTAGATGCGGTAAGTGCTTTAAACTTAGATGATGATACATTAGATGATCTATATAATTGGATCGATGAAAACTTGATTGAATTCATTGATGGAGATGAATTAGATGAGGATGACTTAACAGATGATGATTTAAGTGATGAAGATTTAGATGAAGAAAATTCAATTGCTGAAGAAATTTCACAACTAGAAAAAACATTCGCGAATGCATCACATGCCAAAATTAATGACCCAGTTAAAATGTATTTAAAAGAAATCGGTCAAATTCCATTGTTGGATCCTAAAGAAGAGCCAATTATTGCGCGTCAGATTCAAGAAGGGGAACAGGCAAAAGAAGATATTAAAAACCCAGATTTAAGTGAGGAAGAAAAGAAAAAACTCGCAAAAATTATTGCGGATGGTGAAGAAGCGAAACAAACATTGATTTCTTCAAACCTTCGTTTAGTTGTATCGATTGCCAAAAAATATGTAGGTCGTGGCATGTTATTCTTGGATTTGATTCAAGAAGGAAATTGTGGTTTGATCAAAGCCGTTGAAAAATTTGATTACACAAAAGGATTTAAATTTTCAACATATGCGACATGGTGGATTCGTCAATCCATTACGCGTGCTATCGCAGACCAGGCTCGTACAATTCGTATTCCAGTACACATGGTTGAAACAATCAATAAATTAACACGTATTCAACGTCAATTGGTACAAGATCTAGGTCGTGATCCAATGCCAGAAGAAATCGCAGAAAAAATGGAAAATATTTCTGCTGAAAAGGTACGTGAAATTCAAAAGATTGCCTTAGATCCAGTGAGTCTTGAAACTCCAATTGGAGAAGAAGATGACTCTCACTTAGGCGATTTCATTGAGGATAAAGATACATTATCTCCAGATGATTATACAAACAATCAATTGTTGAAAGATGAAATCAATGCTGTTTTACAAGGACTTACGGAACGTGAAGAAAAAGTATTGCGCTTACGTTTTGGTTTATTAGACGGAAGAACTCGTACGCTAGAAGAAGTTGGTAAAGAATTCAATGTTACTCGTGAGCGTATTCGTCAAATTGAGGCGAAGGCATTGCGTAAATTAAAGAATCCAAATCGCTGCAAATGCTTAAGAGACTTCGTAAAATAATGATACCTTGTTCGAATCGTATTCAAGAAATATTAGAATGGGTCAATGGCGATTGTATTGCAGATATAGGCTGTGATCATGCCTATGTTGTCTGCAACGCTATTTTAAACCATCAATCCCAAAAAGGTTATGCTTGTGATGTGGCACAAGGTCCATTGGATAATGCCAAGAAAACCATTGAAGAGAATGAACTATCTGATTTTGTCTCTTGTCGATTATTAGATGGCATTCAAGGTTTGAATGAGGATGTGGATCAAATTATTATTTGTGGCATGGGATCTAAATTGATCATAGATATTATTTCAAAAGGGAATTTACATATTGGTTTAAGATTCTTATTATCAAGCCATAAAGATGATTTTATTTTACGAGAATATTTACGCGATCATAATATTCATATTGTCCGCGAAAAAATGATTTATGACAATGGACATTATTATCCAATTTTAGATTGTGTTGCAAAAGATCACATTCAAAATATAAGTTCTGCACAACTTCATTTTGGTATGAATATGAAAATGGATTCAACGTATTTATCCTATCTAGATTTTGAAGAGAATAAATATAAAAATATTCTTTCAAAAGTCAATAAACCTGAATTTCTTGAAAAAATTGAATATATAAAAGAAATCCGTACTCAGAGAATTTCCTGAATACGGATTTTTGGCTTTTCGATGTCTTGTGATAGATAATCTTTAACTTGGTTTGTCAAATATGTAGGGGTACTTGCACCACTTGTGATCGCAATTGTGGAATAGGGTTCAAAATCCTTTTTATCAATATCTTCAACCGTTTGAATGGAAAATACATCAGGAATACCCGCCTTTTTTCCAATATCAACTAGTTTTTGTGTGTTATTGCTTGTAGGATCGCCAACAACGATTAAACAATCGACATTTTCAAGATCTAAAATAGCTTGTTGACGAACTCTTGTCGCATTACATATTTCATCATGGAAGATTGCGGATGGATACAGTTGTTTGATTTGATCAAAAGTGTCTTTTAATTCATAGATCGACATTGTTGTTTGATTTGTCACAAAAATTTTGTTTGTATCAACATTTGGAATCTCTTTCTTTGGCTCAATCAAATATACATTTTTACTCATTGTATAAATCGATTCAGCTTCTGGATGTTTGTTTTTGCCAATATAGAAAATAGTATAGTCCTCATCCAAATATTGTTTTACGATCTTTTGTGTCTGTAAGACAAATGGACAACTCGCATCCACAAGAATCAACCCTTTTTCTTTGGCTTTTTCGTACACTTTTGGACTGACACCATGCGCGGTAAAGATTACGATACCTTCATGTATTTCATCTAATAATTCGACTCTTGTCTTTGTTTTATCTTCAATCGTATCAATGGAATAGGATTGAAGAGCCTTTTTGACATATTGATTATGTACAAGATTTCCTAAAATCGTAATCTTTTGATTTGGATATTGAATTCGTGTTTTCTTTGCGATTTCGATGGCTTTTAAAACGCCTCCACAATACCCCTGAGGCTTGACTGTAATGATATTTTGTGTTTTCATATAAACATTATGCCCTAATTATTTGTATTTGTAAAATGGAAAGAATTTTGGGATAATACTAGAGTAAAGGATGTGAAATTTATGAATAATCGTATTCAAGAAATAATGGATTTAGAACATTTTAAAACATTAACACCCATCCAAGAACAGGTGTTAAATCGTAAAAATAAAAATAGAGATATTATTGGCGTTTCAAGTACGGGTTCAGGAAAGTCTCACGCTTTCTTTATGCCAATCTTTGAAAAACTAGATTTTGATCAAGATTGCGTACAAGCCGTCATTTCTGCACCAACTCGTGAACTTGCTTATCAATTATATGATCGTTGTCGTAAGATTGCCAAACATTTTAATGTGCGCGTAAAACTTGTGACAGGTGGTATGGAAAAAGTAACGCAAATGGAAAAACAACCACAAATCGTTATTGGTACACCTGGAAGAATGAAAGACATGTTTATTAAAGATAATGTCTTACGTTTAGATACAGCTAAAATTGTTGTCATCGACGAAGCGGATATGACATTAGAATTTGGATTCTTAGAAGATATTGATGAAATCTTATCTAAAATGGATAAGAAAGTACAAATGATGGTCTTCTCGGCAACCATTCCAGAATCTTTACAACCGTTCTTAAAGAAATATTTGTATGATCCTGAATTTATTGAGATTAAAAAGGAAGAAGCTTTTCAAAGTGATGTAAAACACATTTTAGTTCCTTGTAAGCACAAGAGTTATGAACAAAAAATCTTAGATGTACTTCCATGTATTCAGCCCTATGTTTGTTTGATTTTTGCGAATACGACGCAAGAAGCACAAAATATTGCCAATACGATGCGTGAAAATGGGTATGATCTCGTTGAACTTCATTCAGGGCTTGAATCGCGTCAACGTATGCAGGCTATTAAAATGATTCAAAGCCAAAAGAAGAGTTATATCGTTGCCAGTGATATTGCCAGTCGTGGAATTGACTTAGAAGGAATTACACATGTGATTAGTTGTGGCTTCCCTAAAGATTTAAAATTCTATATTCACCGTGCAGGTCGTACGGGAAGAGCAAGTCGTGATGGTCAATGTATTGCTTTATATAAAGAAAGTGATACTAAATCGATCCAATCTTTAATCAAACAAGGTATTGAATTTGAACATCAAGATGTGAAGAACAAACAATTTGTAGATTTAAAACCATATGTAAACAAGCGTCCAATGAAAAAGGATGCGTTCTATGAAGAAGTTGAAAAAATCGTTCATAAGAAAAAGAAAGTAAAACCAAATTATAAAAAAAGACAGCGTCAAGAAATTGATCGTATGAAACGTAAAAAGCGTCGTGAAATGATCAAATCAGATATTAAGCGCCAACAAAAAGAACGTGCTAAAGAAAGACAACGCCAAAAAGGAATGGATATATGATCTATTTAGGAAGTCATGTTTCTTTTAAGAGTCCTAACTACTTTAAAGGAGCCATTGAAGAAGCTTTATCTTATGGAGCGAATGCCTGTATGATCTATACGGGACCGCCTAGTAATACGCGTCGAGTGGATGTATCGAAATTAAAGATTGAAGAAGCTAAAAAAATAATGGCTGAACATGATTTTTCAATCGATCGTGTTATTGTACATGCACCCTACATTATCAATTTGGCCAATGCTCTAAAACCTGAAACGGCTTTGTTTGGGCAAGAATTTTTAAAAACAGAATTAGAAAGAGTTTCTAAAATTGGCGCTAAAACACTAGTGCTTCATCCAGGAAGCCATGTAGGCGCTGGAATGGATATTGGTATTGAATGGATCATCAATGGCTTAAATGAAGTCTTAGACCATGATACAAGTGATGTCAAGATTGCGCTTGAAACAATGGCCGGAAAAGGTAATGAATGTGGTTTTACATTTGAACAACTTCAAAAAATTTATTTAGGGATTCATAAAAAAAGCCGCATTGGTTTTTGTATGGATACATGCCATATTTGGGATGCAGGTTATGATATCACTCACTTTGATGAAGTCCTCAATCAATTTGATTCAATTTTAGGCTTAGAAAATCTATTATGTATGCATATCAATGATTCTAAAAATGATTTGGGTGCCCATAAAGATCGTCATGAAAATATAGGTAAAGGCTACATTGGCTTTGATGTATTGTACGCTATCGTGCATCATCCAAAGTTAGAACATGTCACAAAAATATTAGAGACTCCATTTGTGAATGGAAAAGCTTGTTATAAAGAAGAAATCTCAGCACTGCGCTGAGATTTTTTTCTAATTAAAATTTATCAATTTCTTCTTTTAAACGAGCTACAATCTGATCTTGTGGAATCTTTTCAATGATTTTGCCCTTCTTAATCAATAAGCCTTCTTTTTTGCCACCTGCAATCGCAATATCCGCATGTTTAGCTTCACCAGGACCATTGACCGCACAACCCATGATGGCTACTGTTACTTCTTTATGAATCGTTTGAAGATAGCTTTCAATTTCATTGACAACCGGCTCCATATCCCATTGAGTTCGCCCACATGTTGGACATGCGATTAGATTAGGTACATTTTTGATGAGCTTGCAGTCTTTTAATAATTCCTTTACGATTGGAATTTCTTTTTCAGGTGCACCATTAACACTGATTCGAATTGTATTTCCAATACCTTCATTTAATAAAGTGCCTAAAGCTAAACTCGATTTGATGGCACTTGTCATGGTTGTACCGGCTTCTGTTACACCTAAATGTAAAGGGTAATCAAATGTCTTAGCTGCAAGACGGTAAGCTTCAATACATAAAAGTGGATCACTTGATTTAAAAGAAAGGACGGTATCATAAAAATCGAGATCTTCTAAGATTTTTACATGTCTTTGTGCACTTTCAATCATACCTTCAGCCGTTGGCTTACCATATTTTTCATGAATATCTTTTTCTAAAGAACCCCCATTGATTCCAATACGAATGGGAATATGTTTTTCTTTACAAGCCTTTACAACTTTTTCTACATTTTCTCTAGAACCAATGTTTCCTGGATTTAAACGAATCTTATCAGCACCTGCTTCAATACAAGCTAAAGCTAAACGATAATCAAAGTGAATATCGGCAACTAATGGAATATGAATTTGTTTTTTAATATCTTTTATGGCTTTGGCATCTTCCATATCCATACAGCTGACACGAATTAATTCGCAGCCCATTTTTTCAAGGTTTAAAATTTGTTTGGCTACCTCATCCGCCTTTTTTGTTTCAATGTTACACATTGATTGAATAATAACGTGATTATTATGTCCAATTTCAAGATTTTTTACTTGAACTTGACGAGTTTGAGTTCTGTTCATAGTCATCCTCCATATCTCAAGTATACGCCTTTCTTTCTTTTTTTTCCATTTCATCTTGGAAACGTGTATAATATATAGTGTTTTCGTATAAAGGGGGATTCAATTGAAAAAGAGTAGAAAATCATTGAAAAGGGCAAGACAAACTATTTCTGTTGATCAAGTCATTTCGAATCGTATATTGATTCTTGCGGTTTCCATTACCGTATGTTTTTTAATCATCTTTTTACGATTGTTCTATCTTCAGATTGTTTCATATAATGACTATACAGCGAAAAGAGAAGATTATACTTCCATCAAACAATATACTTCAGCACCACGTGGTCAAATCTATGATTGTAAGGGAAGAATTTTAGCTAAGACTGTGGTTAGTCACAATATTGTCTTTACATCTCCAAACAATATGGATTCAGATGATTATGAATTGTATGCGAAACGTATTGTGAAAGTGTTTCGTGTAAGCGCAAAAGATTTTACAGAGGAAGATAAAAAGCAGGCATATATTACGTACAAATCTTTTTTATCTGTAAATGATTCTGAATATGCAGCCAATCATTTATTGACTTCAAAAGAATTGAAACAATACAAGAATGGTGCATGGGGTGACAATGCCGAAAGTAAACGATACCAGATTTTAATGAATCGTATCGGCAAGAAACAAATTGGTGAGATGACACAATCCGAATTAAAAATGTGTGTGATTTACCAAAGAATGATTGCCAACCAAAGTACAGGACAAGAAAATGTTGTACTTGAAGATGTCAGTGATGATGATGTGGCCTATCTTGTCGAACATAAAACGGAATTTCCTGGATTTGACGTTGATTTTGGTGGATGGAAACGAGAATATCCATATGGAGAATCTTTATCGGATGTTTTAGGAAGTGTAACTACAAGTACACAAGGTTTGCCGAGTGAATTATCTAGCTATTATATTTCTAAAGGCTACCAATTAAATGCGAGTGTGGGTAAATCAGGCCTTGAATATCAATATAATGATTTACTTGCAGGAACACCTGAAATTGCCAAGATTACATATAATTCGAAGGGATTGGCGCAAAAAGAAGTGGTTCAAGAAGCAAAAAAAGGTTATGATATCCATCTTTCTATCGATATTGATCTTCAAACTTCATTAGATGATATTTTAAAGAAAACATTAAATGAATATGGGGGATCGGCGAATCGTGAAAATTTCAAATCTTTATTTACGACAGTATTAAATGCAAAAGATGGCTCAGTCCTTGCGATGTCAGGCTATCAAATGGATTTGGATACAAAAGGAATGACATATTTTTCAACGGGTAACTATATGTCTTTAGTCAACCCAGGATCATGCATTAAAGGGGCCACTGTATATATGGGTGAAAGTGAACATGTGATGAGTCCAGGAGAAACGATTGTCGATAAAACAATGAATATTGGAGGACAAGAATTTAGTTCCTACAAAGATTATGGTACGGTTGATGACATTATGGCTTTAGAAGTTAGTAGTAACATATATATGTTTAATGTGGCAATACGTTTGGCCAATGCCTCATATCAAGAAGAACAACCGCTTTACGTGAATGATCTTCAAGGTACATTAAATAAAATGCGTGGATATTATTCAATGTTTGGTTTAGGCAATAAAACAGGCATTGATGCACCAAATGAAGCAAGTGGCTATATGGGTTATGGTGCAGAGCCAGGTATGTTACTTTATTATTCTATAGGGCAGTTTGATATGTATTCACCACTTCAATTGGCCACTTATGGTGCAACTATCGCATCCAATGGGAATTTATATAAACCACGTTTTATGACGTATGCAACGGAAGTAAATTCACAAGAGGTAGTTGTGACGAATGCTAAAAAAATTAAATCTAAATTGCCTGAAAAGAATGCAGCCTATTTAGACCGAGTCAAACAAGGCTTTAGTGCCTGTGTAAGTTCAGGTTATTGTGGAGATCCAATGCAACCATTTGCAGGTAAAGTTTCAGCCAAAACAGGTACAGCCGAAGTAGGAGATTGGACAACCGCAAACCTTGTTGGATATGCTCCAAGTGATGATGCAACCATGGCATTTGCGTGCTCAGCACCAACATCAAGTATCAATGATCAAAGTGTTTCACCAAACATTTGTTCGAATATGGTGATGCCAGAATTTATTCAAAAGTATTTCGAATTGTATCCTGCAAGTTAAAATTTTGAAAATGACTTGAAATTGACTTGTAAGTTATGCTAGAATCAACTAGTAATTACTAATGTGAGGAGGACTGAACATGAGAGATCGTATTACATTTAAGTGCTCTGTTTGCGGTGAAGAAAATTATATTGGTACAAGAAATAAGAAAAAACATCCTGAACGTATGACTGTTAAAAAATATTGTCCAAAATGCAATCAGCAGACTGAACATAAGGAGAAAAAGTAAGAAAGGCCGTTTTATTCGGTCTTTTTTATGTATTAGACGATGAAAGTTATTCAACAACCTTTAGGACCTGTACAGGCAAATTGTTATTTGGTGATGGAAAACCATCATGCTTTAATCATCGATCCAGCCGACATATTGCCAAATCTTGATGAAATTTTGAATCAGAATGATTGTACATTAGATGCGATTGTTTTAACACATGCACACTTTGATCATATTTCAGGCGTAGATAAGATTGTAAATAAATTTGGCTGTGATGTATATTTGAATCCAAATGAATTTGATTTTCTTTTAGATCCCAATTTAAATTCATCCAGTGCCTTTTATATGGATGTGACATGTACTGCCAACGCAAAACCACTTATTGAAGGTAAAAACGAAATTGCAGGCTTTGAAGTAGAAGCTATATATTGTCCGGGACATTCGATTGGTTCTACAGTATTAAAAATCGAAGATTGTTTATTTACTGGAGACGTGCTATTTCAAGGTTCCATTGGAAGAATGGATTTAGCAACTGGCAGTGTTACAAGTATGAAACAATCCTTAAAAAAATTGTATCAATTCAACAAAGATTATAAAGTATATCCAGGACATGGACCAACGACTTCTTTATCGCAAGAGAAAAAATGGAACGAAAGTTTAAAATATGCAGAAATTTATTAGAATTTCTGCTTTTTTTTTCGTATTAGATAAGGGGGTGATAAAAAATGGAGGATTTATTAAAGGATCTCATTGAATATGCGATTGATAAAAAAGCGAGTGATATCCATTTTGTACTACATAATCAAAGGTTACAGATTCAACTTCGCACACAAAATGAAATGATTGATGTATATCAAGATATATGGAAACCATCGTTTTTTGAGTATTTAAAATTTATTTCTCAGATGGATCTAACCAATCCTTATACGCCGCAAAGTGGACAGTTTAAAGTATATCTTCATAATCATGATATCTTTTGTCGTTTCAGTATCTTACATAATCATAATATTCAAACAGGTGTCATTCGGTTGTTGAACACTAAACAAGCTATTCAACTTTATGAATTGTCTTTATGGAAAAAGGATACACAATTTTTTCAATCTTTAATTCCACTTAGACAAGGACTTGTGCTATGTGTAGGACCTACAAATAGTGGAAAGACGACAACACTTCATGCTTTACTTCATGAAATCGCAAAAACAAGGAAACATAAGGTTGTCAGTCTAGAAGATCCGATCGAAATTGAAGATGATTCCTATTTACAGCTACAAATCAATGAAACAATGGGATTTACATACGATGTAGGCATCGAGCAATTATTAAGGCATGATCCGGACATTATATGTATTGGAGAAACAAGAAATAGCTATACAGCGAAGATGGTATTGCGTGCAAGTTTAACAGGGCATTTGGTCTTAACGAGTATTCATGCCAAAAATGGAAAGGAGTGTATCAGTCGTCTTGAAGATCTTGGGGTTTCTAAACAAGATTTATTAAGTGTATGTACCGCCATCATTTCACAACGCTTATATTCAAATGGCGACAAGAAAGTGTGTGTATATGAAATCATGGATCAAAAAACATTGGAATATGTCATGCGATATGGAAAATATCCCGACCAATTTGAAACATTATCTTCAAAAATTAAGGAAGGTATTGAAAAAGGATATATCCTTGACGAACAAGCCGAGTGCGACATGTTTAGTTTGTCGTGAAGAAATTGAACAATTTCAATTGTTACAAAATCAAGGCGTGCCATTTGATACATTGGTTCATTTGGTATTTAAAAAGGATGATGAAATATTGAATGAATTAAAATTAGGAAATTGTTTAATGGATTTATTCTGCAGGAATCAAAAGAAGTTGTATTTTAAATATTTAAAGATTTTAGGTAGTAAGATGAATCTTAAAGAAGCCATCGAATGTGTTTCTCAAATTGAAAAAAGTTCGAATGTATTCTTTGAACAATTGTTAAAAAAGATCGCATATCCATTCTTTTTACTTGTATTTGCGTATTTTATGATTTGTTTCTTTTCAGACTTTGTGCTTGTTCAAATGAAAGATTATATTTCAAGTAATTCTGTCTTAATTTTGATTCAAGTATTAAAGGTTCTATTTGGCACAAGCATTTTGAGTATTCTATTGTATCTAGGCTTATATTATTTGTTTTTCTATAAGTATGATGCAAGACTGAAATGTCCATTTTCTTTGATGAAGAAAATGATCTCTTTACAATTTGTATGTATGTATCAAGCTTTAGAAAAGACCTATAGTTCAACACAAGAAGTATTGGAAACTTTATCTTTGATGGATTTTAGTATTGTGGGTATGGTATCCAATGAAATTTTAGATCAATTAAAGAAAGGAAATACTTTGGAAGAGTGTTTTTTAGTCATCCATGTATTTGATGCATCCTTTAAGAAGATGATCCAATATGCTTTGAATGGTAACCGCATCTCGATATTTTTTGATCTATATATCAAGAAATGTCGTTTCGATCTTGAAACATCTATAAAGAAGTTATCCAATGGAATTCAATTGTTTTCGTATATCAGTATTGGCATATTGGTTGTGGTTGTCTATCAAATCATGATGATGCCAATGAATATGTTAAATCAGTTTTAAATGGAGGAGAAAAATGGAAAAGAAAAATGGATTTACAATATTAGAAATGATGATCGTGATGTTGATCGTAGCTTTACTTTTGTTGATTACTTTGCCAAATATTCAACAAAAGGAGAAAATTATTCGTAATAAGGGTTGTGAAGCTTTACTTGAAATTGTAAACTCACAAATCATGTTGTATGAAATTGATCAATTGGAAACACCTACAAGTGTGCAAGAGCTTATTGATTTTGGATACTTAAAGAAAGGACAAGATACATGTCCAGATCATAGTCAAGTGGTGATTGAAAATGGACAGGCTATCTCTAAATAAGAATGGTTTTACTTTTGTTGAAATTTTGATCGTACTGCTTATTGTTTCGATTTTAAGTTTTGGTCTTTATTCTAAAATGCATAGTTCACTTTATGTTTTTATGAAACAAGTACAAACTTTATGTATAACGGCCCAACAAAAGGCGTATGTAGAACGTCGTAAGGTATATGTAAGTATTCAAGATTCCATTTTAGTGGATGAAGTGGAGTATGGAATTCCTAAAGATATCGCTTGTGATTCGGTTTCTTTTTACTACAATGCCAAGGGGAATATGTCAAAGGCTTTCTCTTTTCATTGTTCAAACACAAATACGAAGATGAAGCTTGTCTTTCAAGTAGGAGCTGGGAGGGTACGTCTTGAAAAAGAATAATGGCTTTTTATTACAGGATGCGTTATTTGCGTTATTTGTGATTCTAATTTGTTCTTGTTTATTGGCTCAGGGTATATCAACCTTGTATTTTCAAAAGGATTTAAAAATAAATGAAAAGATTGAGAAGAAATGGTTTCACACTGATTGAAGCCTTGTTGGCCTTGTTTATCACGGGTTTAGTAAGTTTACTTGGTTGTATGCTTGTAAGTTGTGCTTTACATTTTGCCCATATGGACATGGATACTCAAAATCAATTTGCGATCTTGCAGCTAAGAAGAGAATTAAGTGTGGCAAGTGAAGTGAAAGTTGAGAATGAACAATTGGAATATATTCTAAATCACGAAAAGTTTCGATTGTACTTTGATAAGCATCGCATTGTAAAAAGTCCGGGCTATGAAATCTATATGGAACAAATTGACTTAGGCTATTTTTATAAGAAAGAAGATGGTTATTATTTGTGGTTTAAAAAGAAGAATAAGATCTATGACTTTGAAATCTATTAATGGATATGCGAGTTGGACAAGTTTGGTTTGTTTGTTTCTTGTGCTTCAAATTGTTTCCTTTTTAACATTAAGTACCATTCAAAATGTATATCTTTTAAAGGCAAATCGTCAAAATATTCTAGAACTATCAATTGTAGATCATGCGAAAAGTATGATTTATCGTAATAATCGCATTAAGTTGTGTCATACAAAGGAAAAGTTGATCAAAGAAAAGGATGAGACAATTATGAATACACGTGTTCATTTTCAAGATTATTCGACTTATATGGAGTGTACATATGATAATGTATGTATGAAAATCTATTATGATGACAAATCAATTGTGGATGTTGTTATTGACGAACCTTAAAAAACAAGATAAAATTGATGCATAGCGATGAATTAGAGTAGTAAAAGGAAATGGCAATTTACAGAGAGCTAATGTAGGTGAGAATTAGTATTGTACATCCTTTGAACTTGCTAAGGAGCTGATGAGTAATGTTATCCGTATTCTCTGCGATAAAGAGTTAAAGGGGCACAATGAAGGTTGTGAACTAAGGTGGTACCGCGTACAAACGTCCTTAGATTTAAAGGGCGTTTTTTATTTTTTATAGGAGGCTAATATGTACGATCATTTAGAAGTAGAAAAGAAATGGCACAAGTATTGGGATGAGCACGAAACATTTAAAACGGATGTTTGGGATTTTTCAAAGCCAAAATTTTATGCGTTAGATATGTTTCCATATCCAAGTGGAGTCGGACTTCATGCAGGACACCCTGAAGGATATACAGCTACAGATATCGTTTCACGTATGAAACGTATGCAAGGCTATAATGTGCTTCACCCAATGGGATATGATTCATTTGGTTTACCGGCTGAACAATATGCTGTTCAAACAGGAAACAATCCAAATGGATTTACACAAGAAAATATTAAAACTTTCACAAATCAATTAAAAGAATTAGGTTTTGACTATGATTGGTCAAAAACGATTGCGACATCCGATCCAGATTTCTATCACTGGACACAATGGATTTTTAAACAATTGTATAAAGATGGATATGCAAAATATGTGGATATGCCAGTAAACTGGTGTGAAGAATTAGGAACTGTTTTATCAAATGACGAAGTTATTGATGGTAAAAGTGAACGTGGTGGCTATCCAGTTATTCGTAAAAATATGAAGCAACTTTGTATTGACCAGGCTGCTTTTGCGGAAAGACTTTTAGAAGGCTTGAATGAAATTGATTGGCCTGAATCCACAAAGGAAATGCAAAGAAACTGGATTGGACGATCAACAGGTGTTGAAGTTCAATTTGAAATCGTAGGTGGAGGAAAATTCTCTATCTTTACAACATGTATCGAAACTATCTATGGTATTACATTTATGGTCCTTGCACCAGATGGAGATTTAGTGCAAGAATTAATGCCAAGAATTAAAAACCAAGATGAAGTAAAGGCTTATATCCAGGAAACTGTATCGAAATCGGAAATGGATCGTACAGAGTTAAATAAAGGTAAATCTGGTTGCCGCTTAGAAGGTATCAAGGCAATCAACCCAGTGAATGGTAGAGAAGTGGAAGTCTTTATTGGAGATTTCGTATTAGCTAACTATGGTACTGGTGCTGTCATGGCTGTACCAAGTCATGATCAACGTGACTTTGAATATGCGATTGCCCACAATATTGACATGATTCAAGTTATTGAAGGACAAGACGTCAGTGAGCATGCCTTTGAAAAACAAGATTACTTAGGTAAGGGCTGCAAGCTAATCAACTCTGAAGAATTTACAGGTCTTACTGTAGAAGAGGCAAAAGTAGCTATTACTAAAAAATTGGTGGATATGGGTATTGCCAAAGAAACAGTAAATTATCGTTTCCGTGAATGGATCTTTGCACGTCAACGTTATTGGGGAGAACCTGTACCAATTGTGCATTTAGAAGATGGTACAGATTATGTACTTCCAGATGAAGAATTGCCTTTAATTCTTCCAGAACTTGAAGATTATAAAGGACACAATGGAAAAGCACCTCTTGAAAATGCGACAGATTGGAAACAATACAACCAAAATGGTGTAAAGGGAGTTCGTGAAACAAGTACAATGCCAGGGTCTGCAGGATCTTCATGGTACTATTTACGTTATATTGATCCTCAAAATAAAGAACAATTAGGAAATCCAGAATTATTGAAACACTGGATGCCGGTTGATTTATATGTAGGTGGTCCTGAACATGCGGTAGGTCACTTGATGTATTCACGTATTTGGAACAACTACTTATATGACAAGGGAATTGTTGCATGTAAAGAACCGTTTAAAAAATTAGTTCACCAAGGTATGATCTTAGGTGAAAATGGAATCAAGATGGGTAAACGTTATCCTGAATTTGTAGTGAATCCTTCAGATATCGTTAAAAAATATGGAGCCGATACACTTCGTTTATATGAAATGTTTATGGGTCCATTAGAACAAAGTAAGCCTTGGTCAATGGCAGGTTGTGATGGTGCTAGAAGATGGATCGACCGTGTTTATCGTTTATTTATTGAGTCTGGTAAAGTTACAGATACAAATGATGGTAAATTAGATAAAGTCTATAACCAGACAGTTAAAAAAGTTACAGAAGATTATGAATCATTAGGATTCAATACAGCGATCTCACAAATGATGATCTTTGTGAATGATGCATATAAAGCAGAAACCATTTACAAGCCATATGCCGAAGGTATCGTGAAGATGTTATCTTGTATTACACCACATATTGGTGAGGAAATGTGGCAATTATTAGGTCATGAAGATACCATTGCGTATGAGCCTTGGCCAACTTATGATGAAGCAAAATTAGTGGAAGATACAGTAACTTGTGTTGTACAGGTAAATGGTAAGGTTCGTGGTAAATTTGTGGCGGCTGTAGGTTCAAGTAATGAAGAATTAGAAAAACAGGCTATGGAACTTGAAACAGTAAAGCGTCAAATTGAAGGAAAAACAATTCGTAAAGTTATCGTTGTAAAAGGTAAAGTTGTTAATATTGTTGCCAACTAAGAAGGTGAAGTATGCGAATCAATACAATAAATATTCAAGAATATAGCGAATATTTAGATACAGTCGATAGTGCGGTATTTCAACAATCTAAGTATCATGCCAAGAAATTTGAACATGATGGCTGGACGGTTGAATTTATTCAGGCAAGCCAAGATAAGGAAGTATACGCAACATGCATGCTTGCGTATCGTCCTTTAATGAAAGTTTTTAAATATTGTTATGTGGCAAGAGGATTTCTTGCCGACTACAAAGATAAGGCTAAACTTGTAAAGTTTACCTCTTCTTTAAGACAATATCTTAAAAAGAAGAATGTAGTTTATCTTGAAACAGATCCTGAAATTGATCTTGTACAAAGAGATAAAGATGGAAATGTTGTCGAGAATGGTTTTCATAATTATGATGTTGTAGATAATTTAAAATTAGCTGGATTTTTACAACTTCCTTTAAAACAAGGATATGATTTATCGAAAGAATGTCGTTTTTGTTCCTCTATTGATTTAAGAGGTAAAACGAGTGATGAAATCTTTAATGCGTTTTCAAGTGCTACAAGAAGAAATACAAGAACGGCCCGAAAGTATAATGTGCATATTCGAAAATTAAATGTGGATCAACTTCATATTTTAGATTCTATGGAAAAGGAAACGAGTGCACGACAAGATTTTGAAGCTATGAGTTTAGATTATTTTAAAAACTTATATAGATTTTATGGGGAAGATCATGTTGAAACACTCTTATCTTATTTGGATTTAGATGAATATGAACAAAAAATCAAGAAAGAATACAATACGACTTTGACAAGTATTGAAAAGACAAAGGCTTTCTTAGAAAAAAATCCGGGAAACGAGAAAAAGGAAAAGCGTTTAAAGACGGATGAAACGTATCTTGATTCTTTAGAAAAGAAAATTTCGCATATCCAAGAATTAAAAGATACGTATGGTAAAGAAGTACCTCTTGCGTGTTGTTTATTCATTAAATATGGCCATGAAATCGTATATCTTGTTGGTTCTAGCAATTATGAACAAAGAGATTTTAGAGGGCCTTATGCGATTCATTGGCATATGATTCAAGAAGCGATTAAAGAGGGCTATGACTTCTATAATTTCTATGGTATCAGTGGTTATTTTGAACCGGGTAAAGAAGGTTATGGTGTTTTTGATTTCAAACGTGGATTTAATGCGATCGTACACGAGTATATCGGGAACTTCATCCTTCCATGTAAACCATTCATTTTTAAAATTTATAACAATTTAAAACATATTTGTTGAGTTTAGTTTCTAGATTCGA